>OLSL01000022.1_pt1 | contig 141844 bp, 105 predicted proteins | sample 1672511 | NCBI WGS metagenome assembly OLSL01 (sample SAMEA3136694, study PRJEB25190) | human gut metagenome | biome: human gut; feature: human-associated habitat; material: faeces | place: Austria | collected 2013
TGACCATTGATGACCGAATCCGACGTAATCACTACTTCTGAAATCGTCAGTGGTCTTTCGTGATATCCGATAATCCCTCCCGTGCAGGCACTTGAAGATTTCTGCTTGGAATTAATCTCTAGCGTAATCTTCATAGAAGCAAGGGAACATTTCTTCACTTCGAACGTACCATCTTTTCTTCCTGACGCCAACAAACCACCAAGATCTCGCAGATTCTTACCTGAAACACTCAAATTCTGTGCGCTTACATTCTCTACTTTTACAGAACTGTAATCATTCGCACCCACAAGACCACCAGCAGCAGCTGTAGAAAAGCTCTCCGCATGTGTAGTAACCGATAACTGATTCACATTTTCAGAACCGCCTTCATTTCCGGTAATCGTCAATTGACCATGCCCTACATTCCAGCCTACTAATCCACCTGTACTTCCATCGTAATTAACCCATTTTGTTACATTTTCGTTCTGGATCGTCCAGTTGTTAATAAAGGATACATTCCTTCTCTTTTCACTATATCCATCGATATAACCAATGGCTCCACCCGTCATAGTCCCACCATACACGTTTATGTCTTTCAGATGAAGGCCATCAAAGGATACCGTACCAGCGGAATTGGCCGTTCTTGCTGCAAAACCGCCCACACCAATATGCATATCCTTGTCTCCTTTTTTCACATACGTTAACGTACCCTTTTCATCAAATAATCCAAGCTTAATGTTTCCTGATATCTGAAGATGATTTACCTTACATCCATCTGTAAAGTGAAAATCCACAAACAGTCCGGCACCCTGATTTCGCCACACACCATTGCTGTATTCCGTATGATAATCATTCTGATTCATATTTAACGTAATCACCGTGTCTGCTGCCTGATCAGCATTTATGCTCTTAATCAATAAATTGCGGCGATATACTTCAGGAATACTGCAGTCACTATGCCAAACAGCCTTATTATTTCCATAACTGGAACCGATTCCCCGGAAACCATTTCCGTAGCTGCTCATGTCTATGCCGTCTGTTTCAAATGTGAGCATAACCGGAATATTGGTAACAGCCGAAGTACTTTTTCCTGCCAAACGAGCCGCTGTTGTTCCTGTGGTATAATTCTTCACCAGATAGGACACGCGATTCTTTGCAGTATCGCTGCCTGCAGCACTTACTCCACCCCAGTATGCTTCATCGGCAAGTTTTACAGCTACATTTACTGCTTCTTCTCCGATCCCTTCATAAGATGCAGTACGTGGTTTGCCATATTGATAAGCATCTACAACTTGATTGTCCACATCGGTGTCCACATCGGTGTTCACATCGATGTAACTACCACTGGAGTCCATCGCCCCTGCACCGCTGTTTACAATCGCGGAAAGCAGCCACAATCCCTGGGCAGAGGTTACAGTAACATTCAGGCTTCCACTTGCTTCGCTTACTTGAATGTCATTTGTTCCTGCTGTCAAAGTCGGAATGGTATAGTTTTTATCCGTGTTATTTACAGTGCATCCTTCCGCACAGGCATAGCCATCCAGTACACGACCAACATATGGATTGCGATAAAAATAATTTCCACCGTTTGATGCTGATTTTCCATCGGCTGTGCCATCTGCCTTTACCATATTCACTGTTTTATTGGCCGCTGCCGCATCTGCGCACGCAGTCGTAAAGGTATTGGATGTTCTATCCATATTTCTAAACACCACACCGCCACCGGTCTTTTCGTAGTCATTGTCTTCTGTGACATGGGTTGCACCGCCTACTAGGCCTACATAACCACCTGCGGCAATCATCTGTGGATAAGTTCCACTGAACGTCACGGAATTCACATCATACTTTACTGATACATGATCAATAATAGTATCTCCACCCATGCAGTAACCAACTACACCGCCAAAAAACGGATTTTTGCTGGTCTTCGGAAGACTGCCTGCCTGCATGGTAATCGTTGCCTGTGAATAATCCACGATCAGATCTTTTACGACACTTCCCCGGCTATATGCAATCAGACCTCCAAAGCTGTCTTTATTCGTATTAGTTCCTGTTAAGGCAACTGTAATATTCTGAGAGGCACCTACAATGACTCCGCTGAACGGATTCTCTTTCGTACCTAGTCCGCCAAAGCTTTCTGCTGACAAAGTAATATCCTTATCAATCTTATAATATGCATTCAGCAGATAATTCGTTGCGTTTTCCGTATCAGCTGCATTCCCGTCCTCGCTTTTCCAGGCTTTGTTCTCCCAGGTGTAAGCAATATCTGTTCCTGTTGCATCACTGGTCGCACGATACCCTTCTGCAGTCTGTGTCTGTTTTTCCAACACTTTTGAATTGAAAATTACCTGAAATTTTGAAACACTTCCCGGATCCTGAATATAGGCTGCCAGTGAACTTAGCTGATGCGCATCTTCAATAATGTACGGATCTCCATACGTTCCACATCCTTTCAGAAGACCGGTTGTCTTCTGATTAATATCCAGCTCATACTTGCTCTCTGTAATATTCTGCTGCGTATGGACATAGCGAATAAAATTCGAGCTGCCATATCTTGATTTCACATATGCTTCATCGACAGTTTTTCCCTTCTCATCCGTGATATAGATGTCACCGTCATAATATTGATACTGTTTATCCGGATTGCGTCCGGTCGTTCCTGTATTCGTCAATTCTACACCGTAAGTGACCTTATTATCCGTACTGTTGAAATTATACGTACCGGTACCTTCTGAAGAATACATAAAGGATTCTAAAAGAGTTGCCCTGGTAAATATTGTATGGGTTGTATGATAATCAACCAGCACATTCCCATTGTTATAAACGGATGTAGACTTCGATGTATCCTCTTTCAGACGTCCATCCAGTGCAATATTGGAAAATGAAAGAGTCAGCTTCGTTGCCGTCGCACTGCCGACTTTACCGATCAGACTGCTTGCTGCATAAACAGTTGTCTTATCAGATTCTCCTGTCGTATAACCTTCTCCTGTAGAAAGCGCATTTACAGTTAATTTGACTGCCTGATCCATCTGATGAATCAGAAGCGGTGCATAAGCTGCACCATCTTTTGCGATATCTGTCACACGAATTCCAGCCAGTGTCACATTATTCAGGCTGATTTCAACGATATTGCTGACTGGATCACCGATTACGCTTCCATAAATCAATGCACCGGAACTATATATGCCAGTCTCTGCTGTACTTTCCTTTCCTACCGTTCCCGAAAAAGAGGTACTCTTTACCGCTATGTTGTGAGTGGTATGATAAAATAATCCATGCTGCATCAAATAATGCTGATGGTCAGAATCTGACAGTGGTTTATTCCCCGTCTCTTTTGCATTCATGCCGTCATAATCAAAGTTCAGACTGGTCGTCGTCTGATTCGTTCCAAGATTCACTGCTCCAAGCGGTGTCACCGGATAGTAGGAATATCCAGTCAGGTCAATTGAGCCGGTGATCGTGACATCTGTCCGATCTCCCTGCCTGAAATAGCCTCTGATGTTTACTGCCGCATACTGTGCGACACTCCAGAGCACCAGATTTTCCGGTGATGTGACACTATCCAAATTCAAAGTCGAATTATTCTTCCTGTAACTGTCCAGATTGTAGTAGTATCTTGTATTTCCATTTTTATAATTGCCTAACTGTCCAGTATAGGTATTTTTCCCTGTACCTTCTGTATCAATAAGCTCTGCTGTTCCATCCCCAGCACGCACTGCCAGAGAAACTACTGCATTGCTGTTTCCTGCATCATCCATCTTTGTCGTACCAACCAGTTCATCAAAGTAGTCTGAGTTGATTTCAATCGTTACCGCACCACTGCCAATCTTATAAGCAGCGTCGGAAACATTTCCCCATGTACCTGCTTCGAGATACAGTGCAGACTCTACTACTTCCTTTCCACTTTGTGTCACTTTGAGCAGACCGGTTCCCACCAGCAGACCGCTTGGCGTATCCTGCGTTGATTTTCCGGTAAATGTTGTTGTACTTTCCTTTTTTTCAAATATGATACTGTTCGCAGCGGTTGCATTCCAGTATCCGGTTGCCTGATATACCAAACCGCCAAACTGGGCATTTGCATTCAATTTGGCTTCGGAAATCGTGACTCCGCTTTCGCTGGCTGTATTGTCCGCAGATGCAGCAAAAACCACATTTGTATTCTTCCACTGATAGCCAAGAAGTCCGCCACTGGTGTTATTTGCACCATTAGTATTAATATTCTCTTTCTTCACCTGAAGATTTGATATCTTAATCGTTGTGTCTGCTGATGTGTAAGAATTAATGTTACCTTTCTGTGTTTCGCCCCTGCTGACTGCAATCAGACCACCGACTTTTGCATTGGAATCAGAATTTGATGTGATGGAACCGCTTAATGTACAAGCGTCAACCGACACTACACAGCCTCCCATTACTTCCGCCGCAAGACCACCAATTCTCTGATTCTCGGTAGTACGTTCATCCGTAAGCGTGGACTCACTTCCCCATGTACATTTCTGAAAGGTCAATGCCTTACTTTCACATCTTCCCAAAAAGCCTGCCTGCCAGACGTGGAGCTTTTTTGCTGCAACAGCTTCTTCTGCAACAGATACTTTGGTATTAACAGTCACATTTTTAAAAGCTGTAGTCCCGCCTGCCAAACCGATTGCCGCTGAGACGAATGCCGGATATCTAATATCATCTGATTTTTCTTCCTCATTTACATTCTGAGGAACTCTGCAGGCAACGGTGCCCGCAATTGTGAGATTCTGAATTGTCACATCACCGGCGAACGGAATCAGCGCCAGACTATAATGTGCATCTCTCTGATCACTCCTCTTTGCGTAAAGCTGTCCTGCTGCATTGTCTTCTGTACCTGAAACCTTTGCACCATACATTGTCCCGATATCCAGGGTAATCTTATGCTTATTGCCTTCAAGCGTTCCTTGAAATTTCTGACCAGATACACCGTTATCTTTACCAATACTCAGAATACCGGTGCCGGTAAGATCAATATCTCCGGTAAGTCTCACTGTCTGCGATGCTGCCGCATCTACTGTGGTAGCAAAGCTCAGTGCCGCGGAGCTTCCTCCGTATGCCTTCGAGAGATCAAATGCCAGCACATATGCCGCAAATGTATTGGCACTGCCAAGCTCTGATCCGTTTCCATTATGCACCTGAACCGTGTGTGCATCTTGATCAAATGTAAACACACCATTGCTTCCTTCAGACAGTTGATCGCCAAGGCGTATTACTGCACCCCAGTTTCCGATATCAGAACCGCCTCTATCTGCACCGGTATAACGGGTAAGACTCCATCCGCTTCCGTCTGCATTCAGACCATTGCCATTACCTAGTGCATATACCAGTCCATCATCATTATTTCCCACAATCTGTCCCACATGATGGTATGCTGTCGTAATCTTCTGACCACTTAAATCTGTTATCCCATGTATACGCAGTACACCCTTTACCAAATGTCCCATCAGGCCACCCCGACCATCCACATTGTCAGCATCAGATGACAGGTCACTGTCATTACTACTTATTAACGTTACATCCCCAACGTTTAACAGACCATCGTTCATTTTTCCAACCAGTCCGCCAAAGCTGGCTTTAGGATCCTTCTTCATATCTGCCGTAGTTGCTGATACGTTTTCTATCTCAACATAACTGCTTCCAGATATGACACCAATGATTCCACCATAAGAACTATTTACATTCGCACCGCCTGAGGTACTTACACTGATCGCATTACCGGACTTTCCCTTGATCGTCAGCGTATTGTTCATCTGCTCTGACTGATACGTTCCGATTATTCCACCAAAATTCGTAACTGCACCTGATACTTCCGACGTCACGGTAGTTGCGGTATTTGCTGAAATAGAAATCGCAGTCTTCTCTGTGCTGGTATTTTTCAGCACACCAACCAGACCTCCGACATCCTTCCCGCCAGAAATCACAAGCTTCTTAAACTGATAATTAGAAAGATCACAACTAACTGCTTCCCCTTTCGTAACAAGCCAGGAACCGATCAGTCCGCCAGCTGCTGATGTACTGCCGGCCTTTACTGTAAGTGTATCTGCAAAACTAAAGGCTGTCGTCTGTTCTTTTCGCTGAATGCTTCCATCTGTTGCACTGCCAACAAGACCTCCTGCGTTCCCGGAATCAGAAGTGACTTGATCTACGGAGCTTCCTGCGATTATCAATCCTGCACCCGGCTCCATATGGCCGACAAAGCCACCTGCATCCATCCCTGCTTCCGTCGCTTCGACTTTGATGCTTCCTGCACCGGAAGCTTTCTTTAATTCTGCTGTCAGTGAAGTGTTCTTATCCATTGTATTACAAAAAAGGCCCGTATGGCTCGATGTACGGATCGTTAGCTCTTTTGTAAATTGATTTTCAAAAGTCAGAGCGGCACTGGTTCCTTCTTCCATTGTACCGATCAGACTGCCAATGACTGCATTTGATACCTTGTCTGCATTCAGATCTCTCAGTACGATTTCACCGGTTAAACATTTATTCGCTTCGCCCTGTTTTAACTTTCCTGCCAGCAAGGGTTCCTGCATGGAAGGTGTGCTTTCTGAAATACAAAATGGGATTGTTCCAAGTTTTGCTTTTGTCGAAAGCGCATTAAAGAGAGAACGGGATGTTGCTATAGAATACTGTGTGGCAGCTGTTCCCTGATCCAGCCCAAACACTCCTTCATAAGGATTGGTTTCATCACCCAGTCCAAGGAACTTGTAGCTGGTTCCATTTAAAGCTACGGGCTGGGTAAGATCCCAACCTGTTGTTGTGATTAACTCAATCTCATAATCAACATAATATTCTGGTTTTACATTTGACAGTAAAATTAAGCCTTCTCCATCTGTTACTTCAATAACTTTATTATCTTTTACCTTTATTTTTCCAGATAATTTATCTGCTGCATCAAGCGTTAAATTAGGCGTTGTGGTATCTGTTTCCTCCACTGCCACCAATTGAAGTGATAACTGCACCTCTTCCTTTGATGGTTCTTGTGCTGCACTATCTTCCTGATTAACTGTTTTGGCAGTTTCAATATCATATGACTGAACTTCTGATTTCTCGTCTGATACATTCTCTGCTGTGGACTCAGTACTGTAATCTTCCTGCACATTATATTCCTCTGTAACATTTTCAGCCTGCACAGAAAAAGGCATCGTGCATGCCATACAAATGGCCATTCCACCTGCCACCACACGTTTTTTCCAACTTTTATTTTTACATACCTGTTGTCTCATATTTATCTATCCTATCTATATTTGTAAAAATAATGCCAGTCTATCATATATCCCAATTCCCTGATTATTTTGTTTCTGTTTTCTCTTTAAATTCAACAGTAACTAATTTTTCAAGAGCCTCCCAATCTTTTTGTGCACTCGCACTCCATTTTTCTGGGTTTTTATAAAACTGAAACTGAATCGCAGTTGTTGATCCCTCAACACTAAAAGTATAAGAATCCTTCTGCTGCTTATCATTCGTGACCCATTTACTAAGCAGCAGACTCTCATTCCATGTAACAGTCACTGTTCCAGCACCATTTCCAGATATCTCATAATTAAAAGCATCATAATCATCTGGTTCGCGATCTGTTTTTGAGTCAATAAAATGACCTGTCCAATTTTTGTTTACTTCATAATCTGCAAAAGAGAGTATTGCCGCTAACTTCTGAAAATTAACAGCTTCTTCTGAAGATTTTTCCGGCGCTGCAATAATTTTAATTTTTATCTTATCCTTCAAAGATGTTGGAATCTCTATTTTATATTCATTTGTCTTGGCATCTCCTGTATCTAGCGTCTGATTACCCAAATTGCACTTTCCATCAGCACTAAAAGATGTGCCTCCCATCTTTATGTCTTGGCAGCCTTCCGGAAGAGGACCTCCATCCATTGAGATTAGCTCTGCTATCATTGTATAAGAGATTGATCTAGGATTGTACAAAGACTCATCGCCCCACACGTAATTACAAACCTGTACTGTAAATGTATAATTATCATCATTTCCTGCAAGTGAAATTCTCTTGACCGGAATGCTTGTATCGCTTAAATTCATCAGCGACAAATAATTCGAACCAAACATGGTATCACTTTGCGTTCCTGTCGATACAACTCGTTTGACGCTGTTAAAGTTAGTATACGCAGCAAAGCTTCCATATATCGCAAGCAGTATTGCTCCTACTAAAAGAAGAATCGCTGCCGCTTTACTGATCCATTTTCCTTTTTTAAACTCCATCTTTTTGACCTTTCTTTGCAATCGCAGTCAGGCGCAAAAATCATCAAAAGCCTTTATATCTCTTGATTTTCTTATGTTTCTGACATGATATCATGGTATCACATTGACCACGTATTTTCAAGGATTTAAAATCAAAACAAAAAGAAAACCAAGGTGACAGGGACGCAAAAATGAAAACGAAAACCCCCAGTGCGGCAACACTGGGGGTTTTCGTTTTTGCGACCAACCGTGGACGCGACAATATCTTTTGCCTAAAAATAGTATATCATATACAAAAGGCAAAATCAAGTATTTGTCAAAAATACTCTTTTTAAACATTAATGAACCACGAGGACATGGACGCCGGTCCTTTTTCCACATGCCATTATTTTTAATTATTCAAACTCAACTGTTCCTGTAGGCTTTGGTGTAAAATCATACAGAACACGATTGATTCCTGCAACTTCATGTGTGATACGGTCTGTAATATGAACCATCACTTCATGTGGAATCTCAGCAGCTGTCGCTGTCATAACGTCAGTTGAACATACTGCACGTACAATACAGCACCACTCGAAAGCACGCTTTCCGTTTTTAATTCCAGTTGATCTAAATTCTGGAACAACGGTGAAATACTGCCAGATTTTTCCTGCAAGTCCGTTCTTGTCAAACTCCTCACGAAGAATTGCATCAGACTCGCGCACTGCTTCAAGACGATCACGTGTAATAGCTCCCGGACAACGAACACCAAGTCCCGGTCCTGGGAATGGCTGACGATAAACCATGTCATGAGGCAGACCAAGCTCATCACCAACAACACGAACCTCATCCTTGAAAAGGATTCTGACTGGCTCTACAAGCTCAAAAGCCATATCTTCCGGAAGTCCGCCTGCATTGTGATGTGCCTTAATGCCTTCTTCTGACTCAAGAATATCCGGCCAAATCGTACCCTGTGCTAAAAATTCAATTCCGTCAAGCTTTCTTGCCTCTTCAGCAAATACTTCAATAAATTCTCCGCCAATAATTTTTCTCTTCTTCTCAGGATCATCAACTCCTGCTAATTTATCAAGGAAACGATCTGTTGCATCAACATAAACCAGATTTGCATTCATCTGATTACGGAACACTTCAATTACCTGCTCTGGCTCACCCTTGCGAAGCAGACCATGATTAACATGAACACATACAAGCTGCTGACCAATTGCTTTGATTAAAAGTGCTGCAACAACAGATGAATCAACTCCACCAGATAGTGCCAGAAGAACCTTCTTATCTCCCACCTGCTCTTTAATCAATGCAACCTGCTCCTCAATAAAGGCCTTGGCAAGTTCTGGCGTTGTAATTCTCTCCATATCAGCCGGACGTCTAATTTCAGTAACATTCATATAAAACTCCTCCTTATTCTTTTCCTTAATTTTTGGCTTACTGATTTTTCCGATGCCATTTGCCATTTCATTATACCTAATACAAAAATATTTGACAACCTTTATTTAAGAAAATGAGCCATCGGGGACAGGTAAAAATCCACCGTTCCTGTCCCCGCTGGCTCATTATTTTTCCTCCACAACCTGGAAAATAAAGAACTTTAGATAATAGCTTTCATCAGCTGCCCACAGAATCGGATGGTCTGGAGCCTGTGTGCGAAATTCCACCTGACGAAGTCTTTTATGGGTTGCTTTTGCTGCTTCTTTTACGGTTTTTGCTAGCAGCTCCTGTGTCATGAAATGAGAGCAGGAACAAGTAGCCAAATAGCCACCGTCTTTTACAAGCTTAAGTCCCTTCATGTTGATTTCACGATATCCTTTGATTGCATTCTTAGTAGCTTCTCTTGATTTTGTGAAAGCAGGCGGATCAAGAATAACTACGTCATATTTTTCGCCTGCTGCAGCAAGTTTTGGTAATTCATCTAACACATTCGCGCAGCGAAAGTGAACTGTATCCTGAAGTCCGTTTAAGCGTGCATTGGCTTCTGCCTGAGAAACTGCGTATTCAGAAATATCAAGTCCGGTAACATCACTTGCACCGGCAATACCTGCATTCAACGCAAATGTTCCCATGTGTGTAAAACAATCCAATACCTTTTTGTCTTTGCATATACGCTGCATAGCAAGACGATTATATTTCTGATCAAGGAAGAATCCTGTTTTCTGACCATTTGCCACATCTACAAGATAATGCACACCATTTTCAATAATTTCCACAGTAGTATCAAATTCATCCCCGATAAAGCCTTTTACCTTTGGCAGTCCCTCTTTTGTGCGCTCGTTTGCATCGCTGCGCTCATAGACTCCGCGGATTAAGATGCCATCTTTTAGAAGAAGTTCCTTTAAAATTTCCACAATCTCTTCTTTAAAAGCTTCCATGCCAAGAGCCAGACATTCCACTACCAGAACATCTTCATATTTATCAATGACAAGTCCCGGAAGAAAATCTGCTTCACCAAAAATAATTCGGCAAGATGAAGTATCTACCGTTGTCTTACGGTAATCCCATGCATTTTTCACGCGCATTGTTAAAAAATCATGATCAATTACCTGATCTGCTTTGCGAGTCATCATACGTATGCGAATTTTAGAATTTTGATTGATAAAACCATTTCCCATAGGATATCCGTCGAAATCATGTACTGTCACAATATCTCCGTTTGTAAATCTTCCCATAATAGTTTCTATTTCATTATCAAAGATCCAGGCACCGCCAGATTTGATCGTTCGGCCTTCGCCTTTTTTAAGTGTTACAATAGTATTATACATAAAGTCCCCTTTCTGAACTTAATTCAAACTGACTTAAAATAACCCGTTGGAAAACGTCTTGTTCTCCAACGGGTATACTTAACTCTCTAATAATAAGTAGAGAGCTTTTTTGTTACTCAAATTCAATAAATCATAGTGTTTACTATTCATATTGAATTCTTTTCATGAGATATTTTTTCGGTTTTTATACCCATTTTATTAGTTTATTTGCCTTCGCCGGATTTATAGTATCAAACTAGTATCAGCTTGTCAACTTACTTACAAACAGAAAACCACTGCATTCTATAAAAAATCAAGAGCGGAACACCCAAGGTTAAAAACCTAAGATATGCCACTCTCTACAAAAGCTTTAACTTTTCAATTATGCTATACATTATATGCTCATTTTACCAGATTGTCAATTACTTTTTTATGAAAATTATAAACACCAACAATCTTTGAATTGCTATTAAAATACGATTTATTCTTAACAACGCGACCATTCATAAAATCCTGTAACTCCTTATATCGCTTGTTTTTAGAATATTCTGGCATTAATTCATCATATACATATAGCAATGTAACAAAACTATTTGCAAATTTATATTTCAAATTATTCACACGCGAAGTTTTTGAAATATTATCCATTTTCCCAATAAAATTGGAAATTTCACTGTTAACTTGCTTCGTCTCATCAATTTTCTCAGTCATTTTGTTCAAGAGACAGTTACTGTGTGCTGCTGCATTTCTCACATCACGTACCGTATTCATTAATGCATTATTTATAATTTTCTTCTTGTACGCGTCCTCATAAAAAGAACAAAAATACAGCAAATCACCAAATGAAATTATTTCTACAAAAACCCACACAGGGAAATAAGGATAATACTTTTCAATAAGATCTTTACAATACTCTCCTGATTTATGGCTTCTAATTCTTTTTAAAAGTCGAAAATTATCATCTGTTGCAATAAATTTACGCACGATATCATAGCCATCCTCTTCTGGATTATTTGTAATCTCATTAAGAAGTTTTACTTTAATAGCGTGTTCAATATCCAAACACATATCCATAATGATATACCTTAAATACATATCTATTGTGGATAATTCTTTCAGATAGCCAAAATCAAGCTTTTTATACTGTCCTTCCCTCTTACCTGATGGACATTTTTCATAGTTAGCTCGATACGCAGCTAATTTCATATAATAATTATTTTTTTGCAAAAACTCCTTGGCATCACTCTCTGATACTTCCTTAAAAGTAATTCCTTTTTGTTTCATATGTTCAATTAATTCATCAATCGATAACAGTTTCTTCACAGCTTTACCTTCTTAATTATAGTATTTGATATTAATTCTACCATATTAGCGTTATTTTTTCCACCCATACTTTTCAAAAATAATTCAATTAGCAATATTTATCGCAAATTCTGAAGCCATCCCACCGGAACACACACTGACAACTTGCGACAATCACCAAACATATAATATTTATTGCGCACTTTGCTTATATCAAATCCACTAAGATCTAATTTTTCTAATTGTTCACAACCTTTAAACATATACTGTATATCGGTTACCTGACTTGTATCGAACCCACTAACATTTAATCGTCTCAATTGTCTGCATTCGCCAAACATGAATCGCATATCAGTTACTTGACTTGTATCAAACCCACTAAGATCTAATTGTCTCAATTGTTTGCATCCTCCAAACATACACCCCATATTGGTTACTCGACTTGTATTAAACCCATTAACATCTAATTCTTTTAATCGTTTGCAATTTCTAAACATAAACCGCATATCGTTTACCTGTCTTGTATCAAATCCACTAAGATCTATTTTTTTTAATTGTTCACAGCCTTTAAACATATACTCCATATTAGTTACTTGACTCGTATCAAATCCACTAAGATCTAACTGGTCTATTTGTTCGCAGTCGACAAACATCCAACTCATATCAGTTACTCGATTTGTATCAAACTTGCTAACATTTAAGTTCTTCAGCCGATAACATCCATTAAACATAGAATGCATATTGGTTACCCTGCTCGTATCAAATACACCATTAAAATTTATTTGTAAGAGATTTTCATATTCCGCAAATAACTGTGAACAATTTTCATTTGCGCATATACCATTTTTTCCTGCAATAACCAATTCTGTTAACCCGCATATTTCTCTTATATATGCCATTACACTTCCGTTTCGATTACTTGATACATCCCATGCACCATCAAACACCTCATCCATCTTATCTGAAAACGTTATAATATTAATTTCATCTCGATTTATAGAACTCCCAAAAACTTTTTGCTTTTCGTCAATTTCTTCTCCGAACTTAAAATCATCCGCCATTAGCCCACTGCCAAATCTCTTATCAGTAATGCCTTGTTCTTCCTTATTTTTCTCAAACACAGGACAAGCCTTCTCCTGTTTTAACTTATTTCCACATTCATTACAAAATTTAGCTTTTTTATCATTTACTGTTCCACATACTCTACAGACTAATCCACTTTCTTGTACCATGTTATGAGCTCCTTTTTTCTGAAAACATTGTTTATTATTATATCATATAAGCTTTGGTAAACACAATAAATTCGCTAAATTGTCTAAGCCAAAATTTATCACAAATCATAGTCTTTCATGAATCTTTTCTCCCTTATTCTTGCGCATTTCTGATGTCTTTTGCTGCAATTTATCCATAATACTGCCTGACTTTGCCTTACTTCCAGTCTGGTATTCTTTGTCTCTTTAACTGATCTACCTGATATTGTAGTTCTTTACGCTGCTTACCTTTATTGTGATCGTTTCCTCAAGTTCATTTCCAATTAAAAATTCCAACCTGTGTATTGCTTCACTTATCAAGTTTTTAAAATTTTCTGGATCTCTTCTCTCTTTCTGAATTGCCACTTGCACTTTCTTACCAATCTCCATCTCCTTTATATCCAGAATCTGCTCTTCTGACACACCACTAATTAATGCCCTATCTACCGTCTGATTCCATACGGTTCGTTGCTAATTATCAGTTTTCTTGCTTCAATGAATCTTCCTTCTGTTCCACTCTTCTTAAATTCTTCTTGATTACATACAGACAATTCTGACCAAAATTTACAGTCAATTATTTCATAGACAGCATATAGATTTTCTTGTCTTGCATGACTTGATATGTAGTTGATTCGCCCTTTCAGTTTTATCAGTTTCGACATTTGAATAAATGAATTTCTTATAATAGATATTACTCCTTTCTGACTTGCATAGCTCCCGGCAGGGCGAAATACACAGAGTATAAACCGCAGATTTGTGCGATAGGTGTATTTCGCTCTCAAGCGCCGAGGGTTAAAAAATTTTCAGTTACTTAGCTTCTGTTGCCATAACTTTTCGGATAGCTGACAATACATTTTCTACTGTATGTTCATCCCATCCAGCAAGCCATACTAATATACGATTTTCTTCTTCCGTTAACTTTACATTTCCAAAGATTTCATTAAGAGCCATTATTCTCCTTGCCTCATTTTCATAAAAATATTTGTTCACATCTCGAGTTCCCCACTCTGGCTGAATTATCATTCAATCACATCTTTCTCTTTATCTGCTATCACAGGAGCGTGACACGCTCCTGTTTATTATGCTCAAGAATTTACCAGCGAAAACTATCTGGTACTCCACGTCTATCCAAATATTCCTGTCTGGCTTTTTGTTTTTCTTCCTCTGTTATCGCAGTCTTATATTTTGAATACAGCAATCTCATAGATATCGAATCCAACTTACTTTCCAGACCTTCTTTTATCTTTGGCTGTAATTCCTGCATATCAAGTAGATGATATTTTATCAACTGCATAAATAATTCTTCAGGTATTTGTATTTGTTTCATCTATACGCTCACACCTTTCTTTTTGTGTCGGTTGTGACGATTGTGACGATTATTTACCTATATAGAAAATACCGTCACAACCGTCACGAATCGTCACTCGTGTATCTCGTTATGATGTACTCTTACTCAGCAATATCATTCTTCCATTATGTTCTCTGACACTTTCATATCGAATACCATACTCACAAAGAAGACATTCCGACCCAATATTCAACTTTCTAGTTAAAATATTCGGTGCCAGTCTTAATTGTGGTAATTGCTGCAATAATTCCGAAGCTGTCCCTTTCCACTGCGTCTGTTCTTCCGTCAAGATTCCCGCGATTGCATCCAATACTGGATCTGCTGGTTCTTTCCACAACTCCGTTTCTGCCTTTGTCAAATTCCAAATACATTGTTCTCTGTCAAAGTTCAATAATAATCTTTGATCTTGTTGATCACGACCTGCTATCTCTAATATTGCCTTGTTATCTGTCCGCTTCTCCTTCTGCATTACAAATGCTCCATCTGCCGCTCCCAGAAGTCCGTTAGTGCCAGATATCATGTCAAAACTATCTGAAGATTCCATTTTTCTTGTATGATGAACCACCAAAAGACAAAGTCCATGCTTATCACTAAAAGCCTTCAATTTCGTGACTATTTCATAATCACTAGCATAGCTAAATTTATCTCCGCCAACTTCTCTCACCTTCTGTAGCGTATCAATAATAATTAACCTGGCATCTGTATGCTGCTTTATAAACTGATTTAACTGCTCTTCTAGTCCTTCATTTAAAGTTTTCGATTTTGTAGCGAAATAAAAATTCTCACTACTTTCCATTCCAAACATTCTGGATAAGCGCTTCTGCAATCTTGCATAATCGTCCTCCAATGCCAAGTACAAAACTGTACCTTTCCGCACTGAATACCCCCACAGATCAAGTCCCATGCTTACATGATAACCAAGCTGTGCCATAAAGAAAGATTTTCCTACTTTCGGTGCGCCAACAAATAAATACGTTCCTTCATAGATCAATCCATCTACAATTGGCAACTTCGGTGGATATGTTGTGTCATAAAGCTCCGCCATAGATATTGTCTGTAATGCCATCATATCCTGCTTTCCATATTCCTGCAAATTTATAGTTCGTAGATTGCTCTTATCAGACAAATATGTTATACTTGCTTTGCTAGATTTAGTTGATGGCTGTTCCTCATCTGCGCCAACAGATGTATTCGGAACAGTCATTTTTGTTTTTCCTATCATTCGTATTTCTCCTTCATTCCTTTCATTGTAGCTACAATAGCCTGTATCACTTCCAATAAGTCTTTATTTACAGATTCCCCATTTTCTATGCGAACTAACTGTTCATAAACCGCTTCCATTTCCATTTTTAGCGCTTTGTAAATTCTCGGATTCCCAACTACCTTGATTTCATGCCCAAGCAGTCGATTAATAATATAATCTTGTTTTGTTAATCCTGATAACTTCACCCTTGCTTTCAACACTTCATCTTCTTCTGGAGACATCCGAAAACTTATGATTTTATTTCTCCATCTTCCCTGTTGATCCAATACCCTTTCCATCTTCAATCATCCTTTCCATTCGTTTCATTTCCAACTGCTCCGCCATTTCTGTCTGTTTTGAAGGAAATAAATGTGCATACTTATATGTAATATCTATACTTTCATGGCCTACCCGGTCAGCAATCGCAACGGCGGAAAATCCCATATCTATTAATAAACTGATATGACTATGCCTGAGATCATGAATACGAATACGCTTGACATTTGCTTGCTTTGCACCTCTATTCATCTCATGATGAAGATTGTACTTTGTCACTTCAAAAATCCTGTCATTAGGGCCTATACCGTATAATGTTTTAATATAATCTTTAATTTCATCCATCAAGAATTGCGGCATCTTTATCACACGAACACTTTTCGGTGTCTTTGGCGCTGTAATTACATCTTTTCCTTTCAACCTCTGATATGATTTTGTAATTGATAGATTTCCTTTTTCAAAATCGAAATCTGATGGTGTCAGTGCAAGAAGTTCTCCTTCACGGATTCCGCACCAATACAAAATTTCAAAAGCATAAAAAGATCGTGGTTTATCCATAATCGCATACGAAAATTTTAAATATTCCTCTTTTGTCCAGAATAACATTTCCTTATGCTGTTCACTGCCCATGTTTCCCGCAATCGCCGCTGGATTGTTTTTCAATCCATAGTACCGAACTGCATGGTTAAAAATTGCACTGAGCTGATTATGCAGTGTTTTCAAATAAGTCTGTGAATATCCTTTTCCATTTTCATCCCGATAATTCAACAGCTCATTTTGCCATGCAATAATATCTCTTGGATGAATATCACTGAGCTGTTTCATTTTAAAATAAGGCAAAATTTTTGTACGGATAATATGTGCTTTTGTTTCCCAAGTGTTTTCTCTGAGACGTTTTCTTTTATCCACAGTATAGAGTTCCACAAACTTTTCAAAATTCATATTCAAATCTGCTGCCTTCTGCATAAGAAATTGTCTTTCCCATGCAAGTGCTTCTTTTTTTGTTTCAAAACCACGCTTAAGCTTCTTCTTACGAACTCCTTTCCAATCTTCAAAATAAAAAGAAGTATACCAGGTTCCTTTCGCTGTGTCTTTATATGCTGGCATCTCAATTACCTCTCATCTGCTGTACGCCGTAAATCTGTTCCTCAAAATACTGACGACTTACTCGTCCAGTCACTGTTGTATATCCCTTTGCTTTCAATTCATCATTCCAACGATGAATCATCCGGTACGCCAGTGCCTTTGAAATTTCCAGTTCTTGTGCTACTTCTTCTGCTTTGATAAAAACTGTTCTTGCCATTCTGTTTCTCCTTTCAACTTTTCTTTTTCTCTAAACATATTTGTTTAGCGCACCTCTATGATACTAAACTTTTTTGGTTAAGTCAATGGCTTTCTACTAAATAATTTTGCTTAAGCTCCACTTGTTTTTCAATTTTCCATATGCTATACTGAGTTACAACAAATTTGTTTAATCAGGAGGCTTCGTTATGGCTGTAGGTGAGCGTATAAAGCGTGCTCGTAATTTTCGTGGTATGACTCAAAAAGAACTAGGTGTAGCAATCGGTTTTGAAGAAAAAAGCGCAGATATCCGTATTGCTCAATATGAAAGTAACACCAGAACTCCTAAAGAGGAATTACTTCGCAAAATTGCAACTGTACTGGACGTAAATTATCGTTCTTTGTATGAGCCAACCTTATACGCTGCTGAAGATATCATGTACACGCTGTTTGAGCTAGATGAACATTATCCTGATACCCAGCTTTACGAGATATCGGACACAATTGATTCTAATCTCACAGAAACACATATGTCCATCAGCTTCCGTTCTTGTCTATTAGACGATCTCTTAAAAGAATGGCAACTTCGTAAAAAACAACTAGCAACCGGAGAAATTACCAGAGACGAATATCTTGAGTGGAAACTCAATTGGCCACAAACTACTGATGATTGTGGGAAACATACCTCACACAAAAAATGGCGTAAAAAATAAGAGAGATAAAAATAGCCCGTTGGAAAACAAATCATGTTGTTCTCCAGCGGGTATTTTCATCTCTCTATAACAGTAATTGGCTGACTTATAGTATCAAATTAGTATCAGCCCTCCTATACATATGCTCAAAATGGCTTAAATACAAGCTTTTTTGAAACTCTTTTCTTACTCAAATTCTATTGTTGCCGGCGGCTTTCCTGTGCAGTCGTACATTACGCGGTTTACACCCTTTACCTCATTAACGATACGGTTTGTTACCTTTCCAAGTACTTCCCACGGAAGCTGCGCTGCGTCAGCAGTCATGAAATCTGAAGTATTTACAGCGCGAAGCGCAATTGCGTAATCGTAGGTACGGAAATCACCCATAACACCAACACTTCTCATGTTGGTGAGCGCTGCAAAATACTGACCAAGACCCTTATCCAAACCTGCCTTTGCAATCTCCTCACGGTAGATATAATCAGCCTCCTGAACGATCTTTACCTTCTCCTCTGTTACCTCTCCGATAATACGGATTCCAAGACCCGGGCCCGGGAATGGCTGACGATATACAAGATAGTCCGGAATGCCTAGCTCTAATCCTACCTTACGAACCTCATCCTTAAACAGCATACGAAGCGGCTCTACGATCTCCTTGAAATCAACTACGTCTGGAAGTCCTCCTACGTTGTGGTGAGACTTAATAACAGCTGACTTTCCAAGACCAGACTCGATAACATCCGGGTAGATGGTTCCCTGTACCAGATAATCGACAGCACCGATCTTTCTTGCCTCTTCCTCGAATACGCGGATGAACTCCTCACCGATAATCTTTCTCTTTGCCTCTGGCTCTGTAACGCCCTTTAACTTCTCATAATAGCGCTGCTGTGCATTGACACGAATAAAGTTTAACTCATATGAGCCGTTTGGTCCAAATACAGCCTCAACCTCATCACCCTCATTTTTACGAAGTAGGCCATGATCTACAAATACACAAGTCAGCTGTTTGCCAATTGCCTTAGAAAGAAGTACGGCTGCAACAGATGAATCTACTCCGCCAGATAATGCACAAAGAACCTTGCCATTACCGATACGCTCACGAAGCTGTGCGATTGTTGTCTCTACAAAGGATGACATTTTCCAATCTCCGTGACATCCACAAACCTTGTATACGAAGTTTGAGAGCATCTTCATACCCTCTGCTGTATGCATAACTTCCGGATGGAACTGTGTTGCATAAAGCTTTCTCTCTGGGCAGGACATTGCGGCTACCGGGCATACAGGTGTATGCGCAGTCACACGAAAACCTTGCGGTGCCTTTGCAATGTAATCAGTGTGGCTCATCCAGCAAACAGTTGTCTTTGATACGCCTTCAAATAAAGCGTCATCTGTGTCAACCTCCACCTCTGTATGTCCATACTCACTTGTCGGTGCTGTCTCTACAGTTCCGCCAAGACTCCATGCCATTAACTGTGAACCATAGCAAATACCAAGAATCGGAATACCCAATTCAAAAATGGCTTTGTCATAATGTGGTGACTTTTCATCATAAACGCTGTTTGGACCACCAGTAAAGATGATTCCCTTAGGATTTATTTTTTTGATCTCTTCCAGGCTCATCGTGTAAGGCTTTACCTCACAGTATACGTTGCACTCGCGCACGCGGCGTGCAATCAGCTGATTATACTGACCACCAAAGTCTAATACAATAACCGACTCCTTCTCCATTGCAATTCCTCCTGCTTTTGTTATCGTCTGCTCTCATCCTCGATGCACTATGCTTTCTGGCGGGCAAACATTGCTTCATACTTTTTCTTTTTTATTATACAGAGTGTGACTGTTTTGTGCAATGCAAAATTTTTATAACAGTAGAGCGCAATCAGCCACTTTTTTAGGAAAAAATTCCTACAAAACATAACTTACTTTCCTTATTTTATCCATGCAAAGAATGCACAGTCATATGCCTCAAAATATTCTTGTGCATCAGCAATTGCCATCGTAGTAGTCTCTGATGTAACGGGATCATACACACTTACATTTTTTGTGTCATAGCCTGTAAGCAATAGCGCACTGCTGTCTCCAGTAACTGCAAGCACCAGATGATTTTCGTTGATATAATATAAAATCTGTGTTACACTGCTGCCTCTTAGATTTTCTGCACGGCCGCTTACACTTTTTGACGTATCTTTTGTGTTTTCAGCCTCTATTGCCTGAGTCATAATATCCTCAACAGCCGTCTTCTCATTCAAAAGTGCTTCTACTAAAGATGCATTTCCGCCTTCAGCCGAAATAAGAATCTCTAAGCATGCCCTTAAGCCATCTTCTGCGTTTTTTGCCTGCTGTTCTTCAAATGTCAGATTTTTACTCAGCGCTCTAGTTCCTCTTGTCCAAACATAGCTTGCCCTATCATCTACCACTACTCCCATCTGATCATATGCGGTGTCAATAGCATCTGCAAGCACACTGTCAATCTGCTGTAAGCGTCCCTTGGCATATACATAGTAAAGATGCCCCTGATCACCATCATCCAAGTTCAACTGATATGAGGCAGCTGCATCACGAATCTTGCAAAGTGTTCCATTTGTCTGCACCTTTTCTGTATCGAGAGGAATACTAATAGACCACACCTTCTGGAAATCATCTGCAATTTTGCTCTTTGTTAAGCTTGTAACCTTTTTATCGCTTCGATTATTGAAAAACATCTGATCATCAGCCGCTTCTTCATAGCTTCCAGACGCATTGTTCTTCGTAAGACGATAAATGTTTAGCTGATTCTCCAAAATTTGTGTTCCTTCTATATAATATCCATCCATCTGATATGCACCAGACTGTGTCATGTCTTCATCAAATGAAAGTATTGCCAGTTCATACATAGGCTTATGCACTACCTGTCCGGCCTGTGTCAGCACATCACTCTTTCTTCCCGTGCCATACACCAGATCATTGCCCAAAAAGCCCTGAATCTGAACAAACTCACCTTCTCCTGCATCTATACGATACGTTTCTCCAGTGCTTAGATCGGCAATTCTAATCACGCCTGCATATCCCTCATCGCCCTCCTCCCAGGCAATAAGGCTGCTTGATTTATTGGAGTAAAAGCTTCCTGCACTTGATGCCTTAGCAAGCTGTGCCTTCTCTCCACTGCTTAAATCGATAGAATACACAGTACTCTGATACAAAAGGTACATCAAATCAGACTCATTATTGACATAGGCAAGCGTTCCCATATTTTTCATAAGGATCTCTTCCGAGAATGTAACTGGAATATAGAAGATTTCATCAATACAGGCTGTCTCACATTTATAATGAAGGAAGCTGACGCCAACCTGTCCCTCATGATTTCCTCTGCTGTGATAACCATATGCCATAAAATAAATATCGCCGCTGTTTTCAACACGAATTGGCTGCAGCTTGTACCCATCTAAAAATGATTTATCCTCAGCTCCATCCTGATATGTGTATATAAGACTTAATGAATTATCTTTTTCATTTGATGCAAACAGCTGTCCGTCATACACGTATGCCTGAATATTTTCATCATCTGATGCCATCTTGGATACTTCCTCATCTGTAATGCCAAGCTGCAGTGCCCCCTTTGCATACACTGGTGCTGCTACCGAAAACTGCTCTTTTACATGGCGTTCAAAATCAAGAAGATAAAGCACATCACTTCTAAAACGCACAACATAATTTTCATTCACCATACATGTTTTGCTGTCTGTGCCGTTACTTATTGTTACAGGATATGTCAATGTAATACTTGCCTGACTGTCACTTAACTCCGTAAGCGTTGTCTCTACTGTTCCAGCCTCAACTAAAAGACCATTCCACGTGATCATACCACTTCTTGAATGCTGATTCACGTAGCTGAAATCATCTGTTCCCATCGTCTCATCTGGCTGTATGTAATTGACGACAAAATCACTGTTTTTGTCAATTGATGCCTGCCAAAAATCATGTGCAAAACCAACGAGGCTTTCTGTATGTTCATCTGTCAGATAAATAATTCTGCTATAATAATAGACAGGTTTTTCCTTCTGACTGACACATAAAACAAACTGATATTCATTGCCATCATCTACCAGATTAGAAAGCTGCAGCTGTGTATTCATAGTGCTGCCATCCGTTTCCCATCCGCTTATCACACCATCCTCTACAAGACGTGTGCCATCAAGACCTCTGACTTCATATGAAACCTGACCGACATTCTCCGCCTGATCGATCTGAATGGACAGTTTATGTTCCTGCGACAGGGGCGTAATACAGCCCCTCATCGTGGAAACATCCATCTTTTGTGTATAACCACGAAGAATATTGCTGTTATCTGTAAGATACTTAAGCCTTACAGCGGCAAGTGTGCCTGACTGCATCGTTTCGTAGCTGTCTGTCTGCTGTGTTTTCTGTGTATACTGCTGATATACTACAAAGCTGCCAAATGCAGCTGCAAAAATAAAAATCAGCAGCAGAATCCTTCGAATTAGCTTTTTCAAATCAAAACCATACCTTTCTTTTTCCCTATTAACAGGGTATTGTTATGGCTTTATTTTACTTGCAATCCAGTAAAATCACAAGTCTTTTTTTGTACTGCCGTTCACATCAATATCGTCCTCTGCATCGTCTGCACCTTCGCCTTGCAATCTCCTGATATAAAAGTACACTTACTATATCTTCCAGCCAGCTTTGCTGTCTTGGCGGCCTAGGCGGCGGTGGTCCCTGAGGAGGACCAAATGGTGGCGGCGGTGGCCCAAACGGTGGCGGCGGTGGCGGCATAAATGCATCGTGTCCGCTTGCCTCAAATAGATCCTCTATCGGTATTTCTCTAAACTCCTCATTTTTTCTAAGACGCTCACAGATTTGACGTCCTGTTCGATTAAGATTTATTTTATCTGGATATTCATCATAAATAAAGCTTCCTGCATAATCAAGATCATCACAAGTATGTTCAATTTCCTGCTGTATCTTTTTTATTTTTTCCGGATAGAGGCTTTTCCAGTACTGCGTTTGGATCTCATCTGCTGCTTCCTCAAGCCTTTGTGCGATCAATGCATCCTGTGGGGTTTGCGGCCGAAAGCGTGATGACTGATGATACAGCCCATACTGGCTGTGACTGCTCCATATCATAGCAAGATCCTTTCAGACGGATTTACTTTTATTTTATGCCGCATTAAATTCAAGTGTTCCACGCCTTAACTAATCATCCCACTGTACCGTTGGAAAACCGAGAATACATACTGTTTTCTCGCCATTTACACGGTACAGCAGATTGATATTTGATCTTTCGTTTTGAAACCGTATCACTTCTCCTAATTTTTCCCCATATCCATAGTATAGCTGCAGATTGTCCTGTCCTTTTTCACTTACAAGCGATGCGCCTGCTTTATTTATCATCTTTTTAGCACATTCATCTATCTGTTCTTTTGTCATTAACTGCGGCCAGCTTCCTATAAGCTCTAAACATAGTTTTGATTGGCTCTGGCTGTATTTTTCCAATCGTTCTTTTTTCTCATATATCCTTTGCATTTCTTCTGACCAGTCTCCCGCAAACCGCCAACTGATCAGCCCTTCGCACATATTGTCATTTTTTATTGCCGTCTGATTTTCATTTGTATCTTCGTCATTATTTTTTCTTAAGTATTGCAGGCTCCAGGAAAAATCTTCATTTGCACCTTCAAGCTCCCATATACATCCATACGTTTCCTTCTTTTTTATAATCCCATATCCACTGTAAATTTGACAGACGGCCGCCGCACCCTCAAGGTATTCTGTAATCTCTTCTTCTGACGTTAATGCAGGACCAGTACCATAAAGGCGAATCTGTGCCGTCACATCATCTGTAAATTCGTCATTAAAACAAGATGCCATCTCAAAGCTGTCTAGCGCCATTTTCTGTCTTTTATTCAGCCCAAACGCTTCCACCGCAATCACTGCGCACCACACTGCACAGCAAAGCCCTGTCAATATACGGTACATATTGCCTCCTTTCTGCTCCTATTGGAAAGTATTTCCTATTAAAAAAACTTTATACACATTAATCTTTTGCAAAATTTGCGTGTTGCCATTCTATGTCATCTTTGCTATACTAAGAAAAAAGTGCCTATTTTAGCCACTTTTTGATTAGGAGGGATTCTATGTCTAAGCCAACGCTCTACCGAAACCGTTTGATACCACTTGAATCAATACTGTTAACTAATGATGAAATCCTATATCACGATGATAAAAAAATCATTACATTCTGGAAGACGCTTCATCCAAAGTCTGATCTTGCATACGGCTATTCATGTTACTTTTTAGACCGTGGTTTTAAGATAAGCCGATTTTATTCGCACAGTCACGATTTCATGTATTGGTATTGTGACATCATTGAGACAAACTACGAAAAGGACAGCGACACTTATGTCTTTACTGATCTGTTGGCAGATGTGATAGTCAAGCCAGACGGAAACACTCGCGTAGTGGATCTTGATGAGCTGGCAGATGCCTTTGAGCGCGGACTTCTCTCTTCACAGCGTATGAGCTGCGCACTCAGACAACTCGATGATCTGCTTCAGGCAATTTACAGAGACCGTTTTGAATCACTGACAGAGCCACTTATGAATCAGATTGCTGAGTATGAATCATCGCAGCAAAAAGCGTAACAAAACATGCCCTTGGGGGTAAAATTTAACACAAAGATCAAAGGAGAATCATATTATGATAGCACTTGGATGCGACCACGGCGGTTACGAATTAAAACAGGAGATTATCAAATACCTAGAGGAAAATAATCTGCCATTTAAGGATTTTGGCTGCTACGACAACAGCTCAGTGGATTATCCTATTTATGCACGCAAAGTAACAGATGCCATTACACACGGTGAATGTGACAAGGGTATTTTAATCTGCGGAACAGGTATCGGTATTTCCATCGCAGCAAATAAGGTTCCTGGCATCCGCGCTGCACTGTGTACTGACTGCTTCTGCGCTGAAGCCACAAGACTTCACAATGATGCCAATATCCTTTGTATGGGCGGACGCGTTGTTGGTCCTGGACTTGCTGTAAAGATTACTGACACATTCTTAAATACACCATTTTCTAACGATGAGCGCCACATAAGACGCATCAATCTGATCGAAAACAGAGATCCATCTGAAAATTAATCATAAAAAAAGCCGCTTACCCATCAAAAGATGAGCAAGCGGCTTTTTCTTTTATTATCCTATATTATTATCCTAAAAGTGCTTCTGCATATTTTCCAAGCTCAGCGCTTCTATTTTCAGCATCTTCCATGCTGCTTCCCTTTACACCGTAATACAGCTTGATCTTCGGCTCAGTTCCTGATGGTCTTACACACAGCCATGCGCCGTCCTCAAGATCATAATACAGTACATTTGACTGCGGCAGTCCAGTTGGTGTTACCTCTCCTGTCTCCATGTTTTTGCAGGTATCTAACTTGTAATCTCTTGCCTGCAGTACCTTGTACGGTCCGATATTCTCTGGTGCATTTGCACGTAAGTTTTCCATAGTCTGAGCGATCTTTGCCAGACCCTCAATACCCTTCATGGTAACAGACTTTACACTGTCCTTATAATAGCCATACTTGTCATAAATTGCAAGCATCTGATCCCACAGTGTCTTTCCCTGCTTCTTATAATAAGCAGCAGCCTCGCACAGTGCCATAGTCGCAACAATAGCATCTTTATCTCTTGCATGTGTTCCAATAAGACATCCATAGCTCTCCTCAAATCCAAACAGATATGTTCCCTTACCACTCTGCTCAAAACCAAGAATCTGCTGTCCGATGTACTTAAATCCAGTCAGACACTCAATCAGGCGGATTCCATAAGACTTTGCGATTGCATCTGCAAGATTCGTTGTAACGATTGTCTTAATAAGAGCTCCATCCTCTGGCAGTCCTTTCTTTTCCTTAATCTGGCTGATTGTATACTCAGCAAGCAAGCATCCAGACATATTTCCTGTCAGAGAATGATACTCACCAGTCTTTGCATCCTTTACATATACGCCAAGACGGTCTGCATCCGGATCTGTTGCCAGAACAAGATCTGCGTTTTTCTCCTTTGCAAGTGCAAGTGCCAGTTCAAATGCTTCTGCTGCCTCTGGATTTGGATAGCTTACAGTCGGGAACTCTCCATCTGGAAGCTCCTGCTCTGGAACTACATAAACATGAGTAAAGCCAAGCTCCTTTAATACACGTCTTGCCGGTACATTTCCTGTTCCGTGAAGAGGTGTATAAACGATTGTCAGCTGATCCTGCATTTCGTCAATGGCATCCTGATTCTTTACCTGCTTCTTTAACTCTGCAATATATGCGTCATCAATTGCACCGCCAATAATCTCAAACAGATTTGCCACGCGTGCATTATCTTCCTGCATCGTCTTTAAGGTGGAGAAATCTGTGATTGCCTTTACCTCTGCCATGATTCCCTTGTCATGCGGCGGTGTAATCTGTGCGCCGTCCTCCCAATATACCTTATATCCATTATATTCTGGCGGATTGTGAGATGCAGTAATATTGATTCCTGCGATACATCCAAGCTTTCTTACAGCAAATGAAAGCTCTGGTGTCGGGCGAAGAGATTCAAACAGATATGCTTTAATGCCATTTGCAGCCAGACAAAGTGCTGCTTCCTTGGCAAATTCTGGAGACATACGACGGGAATCGTATGCGATTGCAACACCTTTCTTCTGCTCTCCTGCCTTGATAATATAATTAGCAAGTCCCTGTGTTGCCTTGCGAACTGTATAAATATTCATACGGTTTAATCCAGCTCCAATCACGCCGCGAAGACCAGCTGTACCAAATTCCAGCTCCGTATAGAAACGATCCTTTTTCTCCTCTTCTGAAATTCCTCTTAACTCAGCCTTTGTTGCCTCGTCAAAACACGGGCTTGTCAGCCACTCATCATACAATGCCTGATAATCCATAAAAACCATGCCTTTCCGTGTCACTTTTTTAAAGGACACTGCTTTCTTTTACCCTAAGTATACTAGATAAAACAAAAAAATGGAATCTTTTTTCAAAGATTTTTCACAAAATACTCCTATTCTTTACCGAAATCTTGTGTTATACTAACGAAGCGAAATACAATATTTAAAGAAAGGTGACATGTATTATGAAGACTTTTTTACATTCTTCCAAAGATAAACAAAGCTTGTCTGACTGGTCGCTCCGACAGAAAGCAGGCTTTTTTGTTTTTCTGGCACTTTTTGCCATATGCATTGGAATGGCCTGCTTTTTTAATGGTTTCTCCCTGCCTAATCTATTAATTCTGATTGCCATTGCCATTGTCTCTATGGTCATCTACGTGCTTCCAATTTCTCTGCATCCAGTTGTAAAGGCTGTCATCACTATTATTCTTCCGACAGCCGCATTCTTTTTACTGGAGTCTATGACACATGTTGTCTGGGAAACGATGGAGATTGACGCTGTTTTATTAAATCTTGTCTTTTACTATTTGTTCTTTTTGTTTTTCTTCTTCGTAAGCGGATCAACAAAAATCTCACTTGATATTCTGCTTATCTTTACCATGATTGTCGGTCTGGCAAACTATTTTGTAATTTTGTTTCGCTCCTCACCGATTCTGCCATGGGATCTGCTCTCAGTTGGAACTGCAGCCACTGTTGCAAACAATTATACCTTCAGCATCACATATCTTGTTGCTCAGCTTACAGCTGGCTTTTTAGGATGTATAATACTTGCTGGAAAATGTAATCTTCATTTCCCGGCTCTAAGCGCTAAAAAGACAATTCGCGGACTGATTCGTCTGGCACTTTGCTGCGTTTTAATCATTCCGTCTGCTTGCTATATCCACTTTTTATATCAGCCTGACATTGCGGATTATACAAGCCTTGACAACACGCTCTTTACTCCAAAATATATGTTTAAGACAAATGGCTTTTTCGTTGCCTTTTTGATGGACAGCCGCTATCTTAGAATTGATGAGCCAAACGGCTACAGCAAAGAATATGCTAAATCGCTTCTTGATGAGCAGACTGAAACTTCTTCTACTGCCGATGAGCTTCCAAATATCGTTGTCATTATGGATGAATGTTTCTCTGATCCTACTGTACTTGGTGACTTTTCCTGCAACGAAGACTTTATGCCATATATTCGAAGTCTGCTTGACGGCGCTCCAAACACCATAAGCGGTCATCTTTATGTATCTGTTCTTGGCGGCAACACGGCAAATTCAGAGTTTGAATATCTGACAGGTGATTCGATGGCATTTCTTCCAAGCGGAAGCATTCCTTATCAGCAGTATTTAAATAAGTATGCTCTGTCAATTGTTTCACGCATGGAGGAATTAGGCTACAGCACAACTGCTATGCATCCGTACAATGCCTCTGGCTGGAATCGAAGCTCTGTTTATGAAAAGATGGGATTTGGACAGTTTCTTTCCTTGAAAAATTTCCATCACGGCGAACAGCTTCGAAAATATGTCAGCGATCAGGCCGACTTTGAAGAGGTTCTCGATGTCTTAAATCAAAGCACCGATCCTGCCTTTATCTTTAATGTAACAATGCAAAATCACAGCAGTTATGGCACACCGTATGATAACTTCACTCCGTCTATTGAAGCTAAGTTTAAAAATACAAAGAGTACAAAATATTTAAACAACTATCTTTCCCTGATGAAATACACTGATGACGCAATTAACTATCTGCTTACTGAGCTTTCTGCTTCTGACAAGAAAACAATTGTTGTCTTCTTCGGTGATCATCAGCCAAACGATTATGTTGTTGAACCAATCTACGAAGAGAATGGCCTCGATATCAATAACCAGACGCTTGAAGAACAGCAAAAGCGTCAGCAGGTTCCTTTCTTTATCTGGGCAAATTATGATATCGAGGAGGAAAGTAATCTTGCAATTAGTGCTAATTATCTTTCTACAAAAGTTGCCAAGGTTGCCGGTCTTGGCCTTACAAAATATCAAAGCTTCCTCTCACAGATGTCAGAAGTGCTTCCTGTCGTCAATGCAGTTGGCTATGTAGACACCGACGGTACATGTCACTATTTAAAGGAAGCCACTGGCGAAGAAAAAACATGGCTTGATAATTATGAAATTCTTCAGTATTACCGCATGTTTGACCAATAATTAACTTTTACAGCTGCTTCTGCAGCAGACAATCAGCAAAGGCAGTGCGTACACTATTTTGTTCCACTGCCTTTTTTATTTTCTCGATATTCTTCTCAGAAATCCACGATTTGCTGTTATTAAAATAGAAATTTACCTGTTTCCAATATTTTTCCGGGTATGCAATCATAAATCCTAATAGGCTTATTTCTTTTTGTGACATGTTTTGGACTCTGTTATATTCGCGAATCAGCCTCATTCCGAGCTCCTGATTCCAGTTATGCTTTTCCATGATTTTTCTAATAAACTGATACAGATCACAAATCTGGCAGCCAACACGAAACTGCTCAAAATTTACTGCTGCCGTCTGCCCCTGACCAATAAGTACATTGTGCTGATGATACGCGCCATGTATCAGATGGCCTTCTTTTTTCGCCTGTTTCTCCACCTCATAAAGTCCGCCGTCCATCATTGCACGCACTGCAATGTCTGCCTGATTATACATTTCATCAAGGCTTTTTTGGATGAACTGCTCAAGCACTGATTTTTTCTTTTTACGATGCAGATAGGCACGCACACGGCGAAGCTCACGATTGTGCTTTTCATATTGACAGGCCAGACTCTGCCTTTCTTTATGTGTATTTGTGACAGCATTGCCTTCTGTCATATCCTGTTTGCTTTCTTCAGACTGCACTTTCTCCTGTTTTATAAGCAGATGCTTTGGCATGCGCCTCATAGAAACATGCAGCCGCGCAAGACTATTCACAGCCTGTACGAGATCACCAATACTGCTTACACTGCATTCTGGCCATGGATACCACATTTTTAACACATAACCTGTGCCTTCTTCATTTTTAGAGAGCAGTTCTTCCTTCTCATTTTTTATGATCTGGTCTGTGTGCACCATTCCATTTTCCGCCAGATATAAAAGAAGGGCCGCCTCTGCCTCTAACCGTGCTTGTTTTCCACGGTATTCTGAAAGCAGATACAGTCCTTCTTTTGTATCACATAAAAGTGCGCCCCGTACCTTTCGCGTTGTACGAACTGTCACAGGATACTGACTAAGTACCGACATTCCCCAATCATTCATAGAATTACCTACGCCTTTCCGGCTGTCTCCCGGACCGCCTATGCTATCCTATGAAACATAAGGTAATATCATGCCAGATCATTTTTATTTGCGCGTCCAAAGAATATCTCTGTTAATGCATTGTCCTAGCAATCTCTTCACCTGTCCTGCGTCCTTTGTCTGCGGCAAAATCCACATAAGCTTTGTCAGAACAGCTTCTAGTGTCATATCATATGCCTCCATGACACCTGCCTCTTCCTTTACCTTCTTTCCAACCTCATATACAGCAAGATTGCTGCCTTCTCTGGCAACCTGTGTAGCCATGACAAACACCTTTCCCTCACGTGTCCACTTATGTACCACATCGAAAAAGCTTCCATGCTCGTAAACAGGAAGACCACCGACACCATATGCCTCGATGATTACAGCATCACATCGTCCTGCCACATAATCAAGAATATCAGCAGGCATAGACGGCACCAGCTTAACTAATCCTACTGATGCAGTCATATCATGATAAAACTGTACAGGTCCCATCTCTTTTGGCTCTTCAAAATACAAAATAACACGTCCGTCACTAATCATGCCAAGATATGGATAATTGACACTTGCAAATGCATTATAGCTCTTGCTGTGCTCCTTCTTTGCACGTGTTCCGGCAATAATTTTCCCATCAAATACAACACATACATCATGTGCCTTTTCGTTTGCTGCAAACCTGAGACTATCCATAAGATTTACTCTCGCATCAGTATCCTCTAAGTCTATTGGATGCTGTGCTCCTGTAATAACAATCGGCTTTGGTGAATGCTGAATCAGATAAGAGAGTGCTGCCGCCGTAAATGCCATCGTGTCCGTTCCATGACAAATGACAAAACCATCATACTCGTCATAATGTGTTTCAATGCAGGCTGCCATAGCAAGCCAATGCTTTGGTTCGATGTTTGTACTGTCAAGATTCATCAGCTGAATAGTGTCCGTTTCACAAAATTCCTTTGAATCCTGCACATACGACAGAAGCTGCTCTGGCGTAAGAAGCGGTTTTAATCCATCCTCACTGTGTCCGCAGGCGATTGTTCCGCCCGTTCCAATAAGTAATATCTTTCTCATACCACATGCATTATCCTTTCTGTTTGTACCTTTATTCCCTCATTTTGATTTGCCTGCTGATCCTGCTGGCGACGAAATGCATTGATAATATCACGTCTTGTAATGATGCCAATGAAAACATTGCGATCATCTACAACTGGTACATAATTTTGATTGGATGCACGCTCAATCATCTCATCTATTGTTGCATACACATATACTGGCGGCATCCAGTCCTTACGGATAATCTCTTTGATTTGAAAGCTCTCCAACTCCTGCATGTCACATTTGTGATACGTTAACATATACCATAAAAAATCGCCCTCGTTTACCGATCCGGCATAACAGCCATCCTCATCGATAACCGGCAGCGCAGTGTAGCCATATATTCTCATACGCTCAAGTCCCTGACGCAGCGTATCCTCCTTGTGAAGATACTCAATCTCTCCCTTTGGTTTTAATAATGTCATTAAATTCATTTTGCTTCCTCACAGTTCTGAAATGTCGCATAACAGTTTTCTGTATGCCACTATTTTCCATGAATGCAGTCTGGCTTCCCATCTGCTTGTTTTTTTTATTCTACCACAACTGTGAGGAAATTTCCATTACTGTAATCTTACAGTTTAATGAAATAAGTATGAAGTCCATCCATCCAGATATATGCGCCATCGCCCTCTATCTTAAGATGAAGCTTAGACAAATCCTTCTCATGCGTTTGTCCCATCGCATTGTAAAGCTCTAAGAGCTCATCCATATGCCATGAGTAATATCCTATCAGCGCCTTTGCTGCTTCTTTATATATTTTTTCATCCTGCGTCATGGTTTCTCCCTTCATTATTCATTCGCGTAAAGTATTCTTTCACTTTTCTAGTCTTTCGCAGTTTTCTCGTTCAACAATTCTGCACTTTTCGTGCAGTTTTATCCTACTAGGTTTCGACAAAATCTTCAACTAATTTCAATCGCGTATTTCGACACCCTTATTGCTGTATCTTGTGATATGTGCTACGATAAACGAAACACAGGTTGAAAGGACAAAATGCTATGGAATTTACTACACTTTGCTATTTAGAGCGCGACGATCATTATCTAATGCTGCATCGCACAAAAAAGGAACATGATTTTAATAAAGATATGTGGATTGGTGTTGGCGGTCACTTTGAAGAAAATGAAAGTCCTGATGAGTGTCTGCTACGCGAAGTTAAGGAAGAAACCGGACTCACACTGACTTCCTACAAAATGCGCGGTATTCTCACATTTGTTTACCGCGATATATGCGAATATGTCTGCCTCTACACGACTGATGGCTTTGAAGGTGAAATGACCTCCTGTAATGAAGGCGAGCTTAAGTGGGTTCCAAAGGATAAATTGCTGACGCTAAATTTGTTTGAAGGAGATCTTATCTTTTTTAAGCTGTTGCTAGAAGATGCACCTTTCTTTTCATTGAAACTCACTTATGATCAGGTAAATGAGCACCGCCTTATTGACGCAAATCTAAATGGCAAAAAGCTTGAGCTTTTCGATATCCTAGATGAAAACGGTGTACCGACAGGACTGACAAGGGAGCGTTCTTTGTGCCATCTTCTTGATACACCGCACAGAACTGGTCATGTGTGGATTGTGCGTCCTGTTGAGGCAAAGGATAAAATCGCTTCTGACACACAAGCCGGCACTTCACAAAATAAGCCTGCCTATGAATTGCTTCTCCAAAAGCGAAGCCACGACAAGGATTCTTTCCCGGACTGCTATGATATCTCGTCTGCCGGTCATGTTCCAGCAGGAAGCTCTGTCCTTGATTCTGCGATTCGTGAACTCTCAGAAGAACTTGGAATCAAGGCTTCACCTGGCGATCTTATTCCTATTGGCACACATGAAGGAAACAGCCACAGTATCTTTTATGGAAAGCCATTTCACAACCATGAATTTAGTACACTGTATCTCTACACAAAACCTGTGCAGATCAACGATCTTGTGCTGCAGGAGTCAGAAATCCAGTCAGTAAAATGGTTTGATCTAAATCAACTGATGGAAGATGTTAAAAATGATACACCTGGGTACTGCCTGTACTATGATGAACTGCAAATTCTTAAAAATGCGCTGGAAAAATAATAGAAGGCAGGCCATCACGGCCTGCCTTTTTGAATCAATGCTGAATCTGTCCTTCTTCTTCGCTATGGTTGCGCAAATCAGTAGGACGATACTTTGGAATAACCTTCATAAGCTCATCATCATAATTGCACTCAACACGCGTATTCTTTGAAGTCACAAGCGCATAGATATGATCTGGTGTGCACGCCGGCCAATTAGGAATTGCGCTGTTGTTTGGATCACCTGTGCGCGCAAATGACATTACACTGTCAAAAATCTCTGTCTCGACGCGCTCTGTAACGCCTGCTTCCTGTGTATATGGCGTGAATGATGTGTTTGCAAAGACATACGGGATATCTGCACAATGCCACGGAACCCAGCCGCCATCAAGCGGCAGTTCAAGATCAAACATATATGAATATGTCTGTGCGTTCATTTTGCTGCGCTCTTTTACATAGTCAAGAAGCGGTACACGAACAATGCTGTCAAGCACAGTCAGATCGACAGGATTATGTGTCGGATATGCTTTTTCAAAGAGTGGAAGAAGCTCTGATGCCGCCTTTTCTCCCATTACCTTTTCAACGACCTTTTCACCTTCTTCTTTTGTCATGTGGTTTCTGTCAAACGGCATCGGTGCAAATGTGAAGAACTCGCCAAATACACTTCCAACCATAAGTGCAACATTACTGCTTTCCTTACGAAAACCTACATCGCTTGGATCGCCCACATAAAATTCATTCGGGATCGGGGCACCGCCGCTATATTTTCCCTGTGCCTGAAATGTTGGACGCACCTTTAAATAAGCGGCTGCAAGCTGTGCATATGGTACCTTTTCAAGTTCTTTTACACTGCTTACACCAAGCTCTTCCATAACAGCCTCTGCGATTTCTTTTCCGCTCTGTCCACGTTTTGGCATCAAATCATTAATTACACCACTCATGTTAATGCCCTTTGCAAAAAGTCCATCTGCTGCCGGCATCTGAAGAAGCGTTGTCACCTTTGCGCCGCCGCCTGACTGACCAAATACTGTAACATTCTTTGGATCTCCGCCAAATTTCTCAATATTTTCCTGCACCCATTTTAGTGACGCAATGATATCATCCATTCCGGCATTTCCTGAATTGGCATACTCTGATCCAAATGCAGACAGATCAAAATATCCAAGCACATTTAAGCGGTGATTGATTGATACAACAACTGCATCACCTCTGCGGCTCATATTTTCGCCCTCATACGCGATGTGCTCAATTGAAGAACCGGCTTCAAAGCCGCCGCCATGAAACCATACTAAAACAGGGCGCTTCTTTTCATCACATGATGGTGTCCAAATATTTAGATTCAAACAATCCTCATCCATAACCCAGTAGCGATGCGGTACAAACACCTCACCAGCTGGCTTTGGCATATCAAGAAGCGGACACACATAGCCAAAGCTTGTCGCATCAAGTTCACCTTCCCATGCCTCAAGCGGCTCTGGCGCATGGAAACGCTTCGCCTTTGCATACGGAATGCCCTTAAACACAGACACTCCATTGTAAGCATAGCCACGTACCTTTCCCTTATTTGTCTCTACGACAACACTTCCTTTTTTGAATACAAATTCTTTTTCCATTTCTTTTTTCCTCCCATATAGAATACTATTACGATTCCTCTATCGTTTGTTGCATCATCCGCGCTTATATATCCATTTCTGCAAAATTGATTACCAAATCTGGATAAATGCCCACTTTCGCAGATTCGTTAAAATTACAATCTTCATAATCTGGTGTTTCAAAATTGCACATGGATACTCTCTTTTTGCTCGGATCGACAATCCAATATTCACGAACACCAGCTGCCTGATACTTACCCCTTTTAATAATATAGTCCTGCGCTTTTGTGGATGGAGACACCACCTCGATTACCCAGTCCGGTGCACCTATACAGCGCTTTCCATTACTTAATTTATCGCGATCACAAATCACGGATATATCTGGCTGAACAAGGTTGTAAATATCATCGGCTGAAAGCTGCACATCAAATGGAGATGGGAAAACTCGGCATTTACCGCCCTTAGAGCGAATATAAATGTTGATCTCCGTTACTAAAAAATTGACAATGGCTTGATGAGTTACTGTTGGTGCCGTATCCAGAAAAAGTCGTCCGTCGATTAGTTCCGCGCGCGTTCCCTCTGGTAACGCTTCAATATCAGCTATTGTTTTAATTTCTTCCTTTGGCAATGCCATTCTCGCTACCTCCTTTTCCTATTCCATTTACTCACCACTATACAATTGTGATCTGACAGCTCTCCATTGCCCGAAGCGCACGCTCATGGCTCTCTGGTGTCACACCTGCGCAGCATGATGCATCTACCTCAATCGGAACCTCCGGCAAAAATGCCTTTACTAAAATTGCATTGGAAATGACACAGATATCGGTGCAAAGTCCCACAAATATGATCTTATCAATTCCCATCTGCTCATTAAGTGCCACAAGACGTTTTCCGAGTTCCACACTTCCAAAGGTAGGCTTGTCAATCGGATTTCCATCGATCAGTGACGCGATCTCGTCATTCAGCTCCCATCCTCTCGTATCACGGATGCAATGCTGCACTGGAAGATTAGTTCCTTCCTGCGTACTCAAGTAATTTTCTTCATGTGTATCTCTTGTTGCAAGAACCAATCCCTTAAAGTTCTTAATCTTATCTGCCACCTTTGGCACAATTGAAACGGCCTCCTTAGTGCCAAGTGACCCATCAATAAAATCGTTTTGCATATCTACAACTACAAGAACTTCCATGCCTCTTTGTTCTCCCTTCTTTGCTCGTAATTTCACTGATTTTATAATATTCCATTTGGAAGGATATTGCAAGATAGCAACTGAGAATTTGACATTTTAACCAAGAGTTATTTATCTTCAGTGCGCAATCTGAAACAGGGAATAAAATTGTCCTTTTTGCTGCATAAGCGTATCGAAATTTCCCTGCTCGCAGATTGTTCCATTCTTCATGACAAGGATTTTATCATAGCGGCGAAGAATCGCTTCCTCTAGGCGATGCGTTACGACGATTCTTGTCATTCCAACCAGATTCAGTATAGAAAAGCTGACTGCTCTTGCAGTGGCGGCATCAAGTGCGGCAGTTGCCTCGTCAACCAGAAGTATTGGTGATTTTCTAAGAAGCGCTCTTGCAATGCTGATTCGCTGACGCTCACCGCCTGACAGATTCGCGCCATTTTCGCCGCAGACAAATTCTTCACCGCGTTTTTCGATAAACTCCGACAAGCCGGAGCGCTCCAATGCTAATGTGACTTCTTTATCTGGAAATTCATGAAACATAGTGACATTGTTTCTTATGGTATCATTAAAAACAAAGACATTTTGCTGCACTGATGTCATCAGCTGATAGAGCGATTCGCTTTCAATATTTTTAATTGAAACACCATCTATGCAAATCTCGCCCTGATAGTTACTGCTGCTTCCCATCAGAAGATTCAAAAGCGTCGATTTTCCGCTTCCTGATCCTCCTACAATTGCATAGCTCTTTCCTGCGTCAAACTGAACATCCAGATCTTTTAACACAGGACTCTCTGGCTCATATCCATACGTCAGATCCTTCACTTCGATCTTTTCTGAAAAACCATTAAGCTTTTCTCTTCCTTCTTCGCGCACGTTCTCCGATAATGCATCTGACAATTTCTCCATCAGTGCAATCGCAGCCTTTCTGTTTGACCACAGAAGCGGAACCTGACTAATTGGATTTAAAATATAATTCATCAGCTGGACAAATACGATTACAACACCAGCTGTTACTCCTTTGCCGCTAATTGCAAGCCATGCACCTGCCAGAAAAATTCCCATCTGGGCAATGATTCCCGCATCATTTGCCAGAAGTGATATCAGTTGCTCGGTACGGCGCTTATTTTTCTTTGCCTCCTCTGCCTGCTCATTTCGCTGTGAAAATAAACGACTTGCCTGTGTCTCTGCACGAAAGCTTTTGATGACTGGAAAGCCTGACAGAAGCTCATTCACAATTGAAACAAAACGCTCATTTTTTTTAGAAATTTCCTTTTCCTGCTCTGTCAGGCGATTTCCTGCCGTCATGGAGACGGCCACCGGCAGAAATGACAAAGCAACTGCAAGAACTAACATCACCGGACTATAATAAAGCATCATGATCAATGCACCCAAAAAACAAAAGAGAAGCTCAATCAGGGTGAAAGTTGCGGCTAAATAGTTGTTCTCGATTGAGGTGCAGTCATTTGTCAGCGCGGAAACGTAAAGTGCGGTGCCTTCTTTTGAAAAAGAGCGCAAACTTTTCTGTGTCAGCCGCGAAAATGCATAATCGCGGTACTGCTGCATGGCTCGTTGTAAAAATCTTGGATATACTGCTCTATACATTACATTGGCTATTGTGTAAATAACAACGACAATAATGACAATCCATGCACTGCGCACAAGGGCCTGCATATCCTGATTTGCTGTGCAGTCCATGATCTGCTGAATCAGCCATGAGATCATCAGATTTAGTGAGCTCATAGCAATCGTTAAGATGATGGTTACGATGAAATTTATTCTATTTTTATAGTATAATTGGTGTATAAATTCCCTGTTTTTCTTTTTGTTTTGCTTTGTTTTCATTTTATTTTTCTCCCACTACCTGATTTTTGACAATTCAATTTCTGCCATTTGCTTTTGAACTATTCATTTTTTTCATTCGTTTCCTGACTGGTACAAGTTAATGCGCTCATTATCATCCTTGCGCTCATTCCACGATGCAAACGGATTTTTGCTTCCAATTGGTGCCGAAAAGGCAGATTGTTTTCTCATATTGACTGCCAATCTTGCCTCATTTTCTGTATACATAAGCATACTTGCAAAGGTGAGAAATGCCACCCACTCGGCACTGTTTTCATACGAATAAATGTGCATTTTTCCATTTGTATCGGTAATCTCAAGATTACGAATCAGATGATACTTGCACAACTCATCGAGTACAGCAATGACTTCTGGCTCTGGGGCATTTAATTCCTTTGCTAAGAGACGCCCTGTGACATTTTCGTTTGGCTTTTTCGCATACAACGCCGCAACGACCTCCAGACAATATGGCTTAACGAGTAAGAAAAACAGTCTGCGCAGCGAATCGGCATCCTTGATTACCGACTCAAACCCGTTCTCTGGCTGTGAGAGCAAAAATATGTAGTCGAGGTTGTTAAAACCATAGCTCATATAGCCGCTGTCCGTCTCAATATAAAGGCCACTGGTGGAAATACTAGCATCCGAGTCCTCTGTTGTGCTGTATGCCTTCTTTTTATGCTCATTGTGCTCGTCATGCTCATTATTTTGGCTTTGCACATCTTGACTTTGTGTCGTTTTTCTCTGGTTCTTTTGAGTTGCCGCATCAAGAATATTGGACACAGCAACGCTGTCTATATTTGAATCCTCGCACCGAAGCACCGCCTTTTGGATGTTCCACATCAGATCACACGCCGCCTTCATGCGGTCTTTTTTCGGATAGCTATACAAGGTGCGGTCAAACAGCTCCTTTATATCCGTCTGTGCCACTGGTGTTCTTCCAAACAACTCATCCACTGATACATGAAGCGTATCAGCAATCGCCGGAAGAAGCTCGATGTCCGGCGCGCCACCGCACTCCCATCGCGATACCGCCTGCGTGGTTACGCCCACGGCGCGTCCAAGCTCCTCCTGTTTTAAGCCTGCCTGCTTGCGAAGCTGTCCAATTCGCTCCCCGATTTTTGTATATGGACTACTCGTATATGGATTCTTCTCAGTTCCATTTCGGACTCCATTGCTGTTGCTCATCCTATTCTCCTCCTCTGCGTCTTTCCTTTCTTGTCTCAACGGATGGTTGTATTATAGCTTACGCAATACTTGAATTCAATGCAGGTGTTTTTGTCAAAAATCAAGTGGTAGTTGAATCACTACAGTTCATATTCAATACTTAAATTAGCGGCGAAAAAATATCCCGTGAACGCTGACTTAACAATCGCGTACCTTGATATCACCAGATATGGTAGATGCCTTTAACTTACTGTCAGGCTCACCAAAGCGCTCCTGCACTTTTTTCTTTCCCTTACTGTTAATTCCTCCGCAGACAGCAGAAACATCACCACTCGTACTGGAAAGCGCCATTTCGAGTCCAATTTCTCCAATGTAGCGAACGTTTACATCACCGCTGGTACTCGAAACTACAGCATCTACCTGATTTCCAATCGTCACCTTACAATCACCGCTGGTACTCTTTGCTCTGCACTGCGCGCTCTTGTCAAATTCGGCCTTTATGTCTCCGCTTATACTCACAACGTCCATCTTATCTGCCTTGCATGCGATCACATTCACATCGCCGCTGATGCTTGATGCAAAAAGTTCATCTGCCTGACAATCTTCCACTCCTACGTCACCGCTTCCAGTATGAATCAATAAAGTCTTTGCATTGCTGTTATTTGCTTTGATATCGCCACTTATACTCTTTACCTTAATTTTTTCAAACTGCTCTGGCACTGCAATATGAATAGCAATTCCTGCTGAATATTTCCCCACCTTAAGGCCAAATAAGCGTGAGGCAGCATAAGAAACACTTATCCCTGCTTTCTTTTCCTGCTGAATCGAAAGGGTTCCAACAGACGCACTGACACGAAGCGTCTCTTTTAATGCCTCCATATCATCTGCAAGCCCACCAGTTACAGACAGCTCTACCTCATTTGTATTGCTCTTTTTGATTTCAATATCGGCATCTGTGAGCTGAGCATTGACACGCTGAATGCCTGGATAAAAACGGTTATAAATATCAGAATTACCCACTGCGTCCGAATTTGAATTGACATTTATTGTCATAGCAGCCGGATTTTCATCTAAGAATGCCTGACGGATTTCCTCGACATTTCCAAGTTCTTCACAAATCTCCTCTTCACTCTTTCCGTTTTCAATACCTTCCTTAAAATGATTCTCGTAATCACCGAGAATATCCGTCAACAATTCCTCATCCATCCCTGCAAATGCAGTGCGCAGCTGTGCAAAAAATTCGTCCTTTTTCATAATATTTTCCACCTTTCTTCATACTCAGCATCGTATATTAACTCGGCTGCTATTTTTTATTCACTTGCTTTCTTTGCTCACTATCAGCCGCTCAACTGCTGCCGTGAAATCAAACCATTCTTTCTTTAACTGTTCCTGATAGGCCCAGCCCTTCACCGTGAGGTGATAATACTTTCTAGCTGGTCCTTCCCCTGCCTCGACAAGATATGTCTCCACATATTCCTCATCCCTCAACCTCTTTAAGATCAAATACAGCGTACCTGCCGCCAGCTTCATCTCCTTTGAAATATTTTCAGTAAGCTCATAGCCGTACTGGTCACGAAGCGCCAGCTGCGACAGCACGCACAACTCAAGCGCTCCTTTTTTAAACTGAGCATTCATGCTCACACCTCCTTCTTTTTTCCTGTTAGCTGCATCATATCACATACTATTCTATATTGCAATATAGTATACAAAAAAATTTAGTGTTTTTTTGACAGCAAAAAGCCCACGGTTTTTACCGTGGGCATATGTCAATTCATTACTTCATAACCATCTCTTCGTCACTCGGCAGTTCCTTTGCGAGCTTCGATGGTTTTTCCAGATACCAGTATGCAACAGATGTGTAATCATCGTAACGTGGTCCTGTCCATCCAAGGTTGTCGATTGTCATCTTGAAATTCTTAGAGAAATACACCGGATCCTTCTCATGGAAGCGATACAGCAAGAAGCGCTGCTGTCCGTTATAAAATTCGCGATTGTCACCCATGATAGCAAAAAGTCCTGTATACATTCCGCTAAATGTCTGGTAACGATTCAAAATGATATCATTTCCAAAGCCGTATGAGCCGCAGAAATAATCCTCTGTTCCAGTATAATTCATGCTTGGATACTGGTCATCGTCAATATACATCTTTGCTTCGCCCTCTACCCAACAGGTGTTATTTCCATTCATACCTGTTGCGAGTGTCAAACCTGCAAAGCAGCCTCTGCCTTCAATTCCATCAATAATTGTATATGCGCGTCCCTTCGTAACTGGATGCTCCTGACGATATGCAGCATGGAAATAGCCTGCATCCTGCGGAATCTCGCCGTACCAGCCTGAGATCATATAGTACAGCGTTTCTTCCTTCTTGCTGCGGTTTTCCATAGTGATGCGGCAGTGCTTTTCAAATGGCATCTCCCAGTAGCTGTTAAAGCCACGTCCTGGTGCTGTGAGGATTTTCGCTGAATTTAAAACAATGTAGTTGCCGTCGCGATCCTTGAAATTTTCGTCATATGCGCAGCCAAAAAATGCAGAGATAGGCGCTTCAACAGACGGAAATTCCTCATTTTCCCAATAAATACGCATAACAAAGCTATGTCCAACATATCCGGTAAACCAAATGTGTGTAATCATGCCAGGGCCATCTGTATCACACAGCGTAACAGTCTCTCCCGGAGCAATCTGAATACACGGTCTTAATTTCTCACAATCCTTACCCTTTGTACCACCATTTTTTTGTCCAGTCGGATTTTCAGCTGAAAAGCCAAAGCTTTGGCGATTCTTAATTCTGTATAGTTTCATAATGTCTCCTTTCTTTGCACAAAAAATTCATTTACATATTCAGTCACTCAATGCTTTCCCTTTAGTCTATAATCCTGAGGCGTGATCCCTGTGCTGATGCGGAAAATCTTAATAAAATAAGTCGTATTTTCGTATCCACAATTTTCAGCGACCTCGTAGATTTTTAAATTAGTATTCACAAGCATTTCCTTAGCCAGATTCATTCTTGTCTGAGCTACATAATCATGAATACTCATACCAATTTCCTGGCGAAAAATCCTAGAAAGATAGCCTGAACTATATCCAGTTACATCTGATAATACTGATGTACTTACATTTTCACTGATATGACTATTAATATACTTCACTACCAATTTTGCCACAGATTTCACGGTATTGTCAATCCTTTTTTCAGCTTCATTCACTAAAAGTTCCTGTAGTTTTTTGAAATAAGCCACTGTGCCCATCGCACCTGAATGTTCTGCCTCTACAATTAGAGAAATCATACCATTTCGATTCACATATGATAAAATTGCTGCATTCAAAGATTGCGCTGCCTCAACTGCCAACAAATTTTCTGTCTGAGAATGTGTTGTTAAATAGGCAATCACTTCATTAATGTCATTTTTTGCTTCTGCAATAGATCCCTTTCGCACCAAAAGTTGAATATTTTCCAGATTTCTTCTCATTTCAGAAACTTTTTTTGCATTTTCTACCTCTTTACCCTCTACATCAGCCTGATGACGGATAGCAACACCTGTAGAACCGCGAAGAATCTCATTTGTAAGCATAGTTCTGATTTGAACATACTTTTCATTTAAATCCAATCCATTTACTGCTTCTTCTGAGACGATAAAAAACATAGTCACCTTTAACTGCTCCTCCAACTGCTGTCTGGCCTTTCTCATCAGATGGAACAATGTCTTGGAAACAGACTGCTTTGTATCAAAATCAAATACCCAAATCAAAACATCATCGAATAAATAATATTCACTCCACGCAAGCTCTTTTCCAAATGATCCCGCAACAATTTGGGAAACTGCTCCTGCTGTAATCATTTTTGTTTTTACATGGTGGTTATGATCTCCCTGAAGCAGCCCAACCACCAGATACAATTCTCCTGCAAGCATTCGCTCTTCCAGTTCATCTAACTCCCCTTTTTGATTCAACATCAGCTGCATAATCAACTGTCTTCTATATGCAGGCAACATCTGTGTATAGCGTTCTTCTGCATCATTAATGCGCTCCATAATTTTCTCATTTTCGCGCAAACGATCTATTTCCTTCTTCAAAGCTGCCAGAACTACTTCATCACCTTCTGTTTTTAAAATATATTGAACTGCATGTTGCCGAAAGGCCTCGTATGCAAAAGAAAAATCATCATAACCGGTCAGAAACAGAACTCGCATATCTGGAAACTGTTCTCTCAGTATGCTTACCATTTGCAGCCCTGTCATACCAGGCATTTGTATATCTGAAAGCAAAATATCACAAGGCGATTCTTCGACCATCTTTATGACGCTTTTAGCATTGTACGCCGTACGAACATCTACATTCATGCTTTTTCCAAATTCATCCCGAATTACATCTGACATATCATCCGCACTAATTGGCTCATCATCTACAACTATTATTTTAATCGTTCTTCCTGCCTGAATGCTCATGATGTTTCCTCCCCCATAAATACATGTACAATTACCTTTAATCCTCCAAGTTCCGAACGCCCAACCAACAATCCACTTTTATCTCCAAAATACAATTTCAGTCTTCTGTTAATATTAATAATTGCCGTTGTTTCCATTTGCATATCTGTACTCTGTAGTTTCTCATTAAGGCTTTGTAGAGTCTCATCCGAAATTTCTCCACTATTTTCTATTATAATATCAAAATCTCGATCACTTCGAATCTCATAGCCAAGTTCCAATCTCATTGGATCTCCATTTCCACTTTCATATGCATATTTAAATGCATTTTCTAAGATTGGCTGAAGAATCAACCGCGGCACATACACATCAGCAATACATTCATCTGGCTTGGCAATTTCTACATGTAAATTATCGCGAAAACGGTATTTCTGGATTCTGGCATAATTTTCTGCATGTTCTATCTCTTCTGACAGATGCTTTTCATCATCTGCATTTCTTGTAATATAATGATAAAAACTTCCCAGATATTCTGCAAGATGAAGACTATTTTCTTGATCTCCTCTTCGAATCATCCGATACAGAACATAGTAGCTGTTATACATAAAATGCGGACTGATCTGCGACTGAAGCTGTTTCAAGTTTGATTGACTTACAAGAACCTTTTGCTGCAAATTCGTCTCGATATATTGTTGCATCGTTTCTGCCATGTGATTGTACTTTTCATAAACGGAATGAAAAAAATCATTTTCATTCTGCACCTCAATTCTATAGCTGAAATCATTTTTTTCCATATGATCAAAGGCCTCAATCAACAGCTGATACAGTGGTCTATAGATTTGACGATTCCATATTTGAATACTAATAACTGCAATCATCAAGCAAAGACACATAAACAATATACTGCTTAATCCAATAACAGCAAAAAAATGATTCATTTCTGCATCGTTACTCTCTTTGTAGATCATACGAAACGGATAATATATGGAATCTGCACAAATCATCTGTTCATCTGGTTCTTTTTCTGGTTTCCAAACAAAATCAATGGAATCTCCACCCGCCAAAAACATGGCTTCTATCTGTTCCATAATACCTGCATCTTTCCAAGTGATAATAAGCACTGCTCTTGCGCCATCACCATCCCAATGAATACAAGTAGCCGCCTTATTGTTTTCTAACAAGCAGGTACGATCTTTCCCCTCTGCCATTTCCTCCATCCATGGCTTTACTGATGTCTGACAATGAAGATCCGTAATCACTTTTCCCATTGTCGGAATATACAACACTACACTGTCAACCTGCTCATTTTTATAATACAAATCATAGACAGACTCGTAAATTTCATTTTGAAGCGAAAAGCGGGAATAGCGGTCCAGATCATCATACATATAAACAAATTTCTGGAGATCTACTCCGTTTAGTAACTGCTTTCCCCACTTTTCAATTTCCTTCATATGAAGTTCTGTAGACGATACACAGGTCTCAAGCCTTATCTGATCATTTTCGCGATCTTTTTGCTTCTCGCGCACAACTGTGATACGAAAAAAGATCAAAAATGCCATACTAATTACTACAAGCATTGCAAAAAGCGGCATAAAGCTTTTCTGAAACATATAACGATAGAAATTATTTTTCTTACGTCCAAACATCCGTTTTTTCCTCCAGTTTCATATCTTCAAATGACTGTGTATCACTATTATAGCATAAAATGAGGAAATAACGCATCTGGATCTTAAACAATTTTATATTTTTTTCTTAAATATCTGAATGTTCATAAAATTAGCTTCTGCATCTGATGCATACAAGCCAAAATTACCGCCTTTAATGTCAAACATACGCGTTCCAAGTGCAATCCTATTATCAACATAGACTTCTAATATGGTACCAGATACAATCACATCTACATGGAAGCATTCACCAGTCTTTGATGAAAGCGGCCGTTCCAATTCCACCTCATATGGGAACATCTGACCGCCTCGCTCTGTCATACGCACACCTGACTTAAATTCCATACGACTGCGAGCAAAGTCAATATTAATATAGTAACCTACCGCAAAAGATTCGTCCACATGAATAGCAACACCAACACTTGCAGCTTCCCCCGTTGTTTCAATATCAAAGGAAAGACGGCTTGTCTCATTTAATGGATTTAGCAACAATGCACTATATCCATATGGTGTATTTACACTGGCACTATTTTCTGCTAATTTCCACTCTCCCGTCAGCGGCTTCATAGAAATGATTTCTTCTTCTGAAACTGCTTCCAAAACAGAAGGAACTGGCTTAACAAACAAATCTCCGTTTTCATCCTGCCATAATTCATGAACGATTAGATTGCCACCCCAGTCCCAAGTATTGCAATCCTTTCCATCATATCCAAGTGGGTCAAAATGATGCTCATTATTTTCGCGTGTTGGATTCCATCCATACACATAACGGTGAACGCCATCTGTACCTGTTTTTGCTGCATAAAAAGCGCGGGTATCAAAGGTATCTATCTCAGGTGTTTCCCATGGTCCGTTTAAACTACGACTTTTCCTATATAAGGTCTGATAACGGTCTGCATAGGAAGAAAATACAAGATAATACCAGTCTCCCATCTTGAATAGATCTGGGCATTCAAATGCACACTGGGCATTCATAGGAGCATATATCGGATCACAATAGCTCCAGTGATGCAGATCGTCTGATTTGCAAAGGCCAACACAGCCTCTTCTTGTCGTCATTCCCTGTTTCTGCGCTGCAAAAATCATCCACCAGCAGTTTTCTTCTTCACACCAAAAAACAAATGGATCTCTCCAATGCACAGGGGCATAAATCTGATTGTCGGATGCAAAACGATCTTCTGGAATTTCTGTCCACGTATCCAAATTGGTACTAACTGCATGATTGATATAATTTTTTTCTGGCATTACCTGAAATGTACAGAAAAACATATGATATATTCCATCTACCTTTATGACAGACCCCGTTCCTCCAACAATTTTCGTATCATGCTCTGTAAAATGAACATGATCTGTTGTGCTTAACATAACCCAACTGTCCTGATGATTAGCATCTCGGTTTCCTCGATAGTTGCGCAGATAAAACGGTTTAAATACACCATTATCATAAAATGGGATCACATCTCCCAATACTCCCTTTTCCGGACGAAAATATAAGCTCATATCATAACTCTCCTAATGTTGTTAATTTTACATTTTCAAATTTAACTGCTCCGTCTGACACAGCAAGACCAAATTTTCTGTCATGAAGATCATAGGCACGAACACTCATTGCCACTTCATCGTTTACATATACTTCCATCACAGATTCATCCACAAAAATTTCCATCGAATATGTCTGATTTGGAATTAATTCAACAGGACGTTCTAGCTCCACATCATACTGGAATGTCCATCCTCCCTGCTCATGCATACGAATAGCACTTTTGTATTCGATTCTTTGACGCTTAGGATCCAGATAAAAATAATAGCCTCTGGCAAATTCCTGATCTGCCTGAAGTACCACTGCAAATCGCTCGGTTCCAGGTGTAAACGTAAAATCAAGCGACAAACATCCCTGATGCGGCACATCATTCTCACTAATTATTGACGCATATGCAATTGGAGAATCTACGTTTACTGATGTCTGATCCACTTTCCAATCTCCATTCAAAGGAATCCACTTTATTTCATTAGAAACAGTAAGAGTCTTTTTCAGTGCTGGATTTGACCGAACTGCCAATGTTCCATCTTCTCTTGTATAAATTTCATGTGGAACCAAACTTCCGCCCCAATCATACGTTTTATAATCATACCCCTCATGTGTCGGATCTGGATCAAAATTCCACGTATTTTGTGTTCTTGTTGGATTCCATCCAAAAATATAACGATGCTCTCCGTCACTGCATGTCTTTGCTGCATAAAAAGCACGTCCGTCAAAGGAGTCCGTCTTGGGACGAATCCATGGACCATTGCATGAACGACTCATACGGTAAAGTGTTTGGAAACGGTCTGTAAACTGTGAAAATACAAGATACCACCACCCATTCATATAAAAAAGATCTGGGCACTCGTAAGCAGACATGCTTGACTGCGGTGCATATAGAGGTTCACAGCATGTCCAATGATGAAGATCAGCAGACTTACAAAGTCCTACACATCCACGACGTTTTGTATTTCCCTGATTCTGCGCACAAAGAATCATCCACCAGCATTTTTCTTCCTCATTCCAAATCACGTGCGGATCACGCCAGTCTGTCAGCAAATAGATTGATTCATCTGGTCCAAATGTCTCATCTGGATATTTTGTCCAGTTTGTCAAATCTGTACTTGTAGCATGGCACACATATTGACGCTGTGGCTGATCCTCAAATACACAATAATACAGATGATACAAACCCTCTACCTTAATTATACAGCCAGTTCCTCCAAGAATCCCAATTGCCGTCTCCGATTCATAATGAATCAGATCCTTTGTCGTCAAAAGATGCCATCCATACGTTTTATCACTTCCAAAATAAGGATTCCAGTTTTTTAAATAAAATAGCTTAAATTCTCCATTCTCATAATATGGAATCACATCGCCCACACGCGCATGATCCGGTGTATAAAATAACTGCATATAAACAATCCCTTTCTGTAATCTGCAAGTGGGCAGGAAAAACGTCTTCCTGCCCACTTTTAAATTTTAATAGCTATTCAGACCTACAATTCAATTTTACTTTATATTAATCTGAATAATTTTTACTTCATATACATTTCAGCAATTTCTTCCTGAATAGTAGATCCACCCTGCTCGTTCCACTGAGTTACAAAATCATCAAACGCTTCAATGCCAAGACTTCCAGATATAATTTTTACAAATGTTTCATCCTGTAATGCAAGAAGTGTAGACCAACGCTTCATCATTGTCTTTGTCGGTGCACCTGTATAAACACTCATCTTCATTCCAGCATCACGCAGCTCAGAATAACGTGTCCATGAACCAAACTTCGGTCCCCAACACATTGCATACTGGAATGCCGTCAAATCATCTGGATTTGCACTTCCAGTCTTGTCATATCCTTCATCTACGTAACGCTTAATACCAACATAGTAACGATATGCCTCTGGCATAAGCTCTTCTGGCTTTAATTCTCCTGCAAATACCTGTCCAATCGTTGTGTTATATCCAATTGCCTTATTCAAATATGGATCAAGAAGTGCATATGTATAATCACACTGATTAATACCAGTTTTTGAATTTACTCCCCATACTTCCAGACTGTCAAGTGTTGCATCTGGACTATTGATACGGTCATTGTTAAAGTTAATCAATTTAATCAATGCTTCTGGATGCTCACAGTTTGCATTTACTGCATAAACATAATCGAAATTTGTATAGGAATATGCTGTTGCATCTCCACCTTCTACTGAAGGTGCATTGATAACCATCCATCCACAATCATTATTATTTGCAATCGCATCGCGGCCAGCTCCCCATGATATACCATCTGTTCCATAGAACAGTCCGCATGTTCCTGCTGCAACTGCCTCACTAATTGCATCAGTGTCTGATACACCAAATTCTTCGTTAATCAAACCTTCGGAATACATAGCTGCCAACTTCTCAAGAGCATTTCTAGTTTCCTGTGATGTTGGCTCATAGGATACTGTTCCGTCATCATTTGGCATCCACATATATTGAAGAATAGATCCTCCAAATGCATTGACAACACCTTCTATTGTTCCATATCCAGCATAATCAGACATCTCATTACAAACACCAAGTCCCCATGTATCATCAACACCATTGCCATCTGGATCATCATTCTTAAATGCGCGGGCAACCTCAACAACATCATCAAGTGTCTTAGGAACATCTAAGCCTAACTTATCCAACCAATCTTTGCGAATCCAAAGGAACTGACTTGGAATACGCTCTGCATTACCGCTAGGGATACCATATAAAACATCATTTCTCTTTGCTGCTTCCAAAATTTTTCCACCGTCTGAATTCAGATTTTTCTTTGTCAGCTCTGATCCATACTGCTCTAGCACATCGTCAAGCGGTGCCAGTTTTCCAGCTTCTGCTAACTGCGAATATTCAGCTACTGGCAAATATAAAAGATCTGGAAGAGCATCTGATGCAATAGCAAGCGTTACCTTCTGGCTATACTCATCTCCACTTGCACAAATCTGAAAATCAAGTGTAATTCCAAGATTATCGCGATATGCATTATAATACACGTTATTATACTGATCTTCACCATCTGCATAATTTACAGTTGCCGGATTCTGGTTTTTCAGGACAGTCAGCGTAACTGGCTCATCCATAGCCCACTCTGTTAAATTTTCTGCATCTTTTGTCTCATCTGCCATTGCAAAATTTGCCGGAATTGCCGTTGCTGCAAGCATTGCTGCACACATGAGGGACAAATTCTTTTTCTTCATATTAAAAATCCTCCTTTATTTTATGTGTATCCACACATTTTTACATAATTAATACAAACTCATATCAACCCTTTACGCTTCCCACTGTAATACCAGTAACGAAATATTTCTGAAGGAATGGGTAAAATACCAAAACTGGAAGGGTACATAATACAATACCCGCAGACTTTATTGAACGACCCTCCAGATCTGCCAGAGCTGGGTTTGCTGCAATCTGCTCTGGACGAAGATCCGAAGTTTTGAAATTTAATACATGGTATTGAAGAAACGTCATAAGCGGATAATTGTCAGTATGATTGTTGTAAATCATACCATCAAACCACTCATTCCAATGTCCTACAATAATAAACAACGTTACCGTTGCCAGAGAAGGCAGTGACAATGGCAAATAAATTTTTAAAAGAATTGTCAGCCAGCCTGCTCCATCCACAACAGCTGCTTCCTCAATCTCATCTGGAATACCTCTAAAGAAGTTAAGCATCAGAAGTACATAAAACATCGTGACTGAATTAGGAAGAATCAATGCCCATATGGTATCCAGCATATGAAACTGCTTAATCACAAGATATGTAGGAATGATACCGCCATTGAAAATCATCGTGATCAAGAAAAAAGCTACATAGAACTTGCGGCTCTTAAAAAGTTTCTCACTCTTTGATAACGGATAAGCTACAGAAATCGTCATAATCAGATTTAAAACCACACCAAGCACAAGTCTCTTTACTGTTACTAACAATGCCGGAATCAATCCACTCTTTTGAAGCATATAAAGATAGGAACTGATCGTAAACTCCTTCGGAAGGAAGGTAACTGCTCCTGCATTTACCATATTTCTTGATGAAAATGATAGTGCAACAATATTCAACATTGGAAGAAGACATAAAAGTGCAAGCAATGTCAATAATATATAATTAAATACTGCAAAAATCCGCTGACCTTTCGTTGGTTTCATGTTTTTTCTCCCTTCTTTAGAATACTTGATATCCTGCAAACTTTTCAGCAGCCCAGTATCCTGCAACAATCAGCACACACGATACAACTGACTGGAACAATCCAACTGCTGTTGCCGGGCCAAACTGTGCTCCCAAAATGCCCATTCGGTAAACAAATGTATCAATTATATCTCCTGTTGAATATACAAGTGGTGAATACAGATTAAAGATCTGATCAAAACCTGCACGAAGTACATTACCAATAGAAAGAACCGTCATCAGCAATACGATTGGAAGAATACCAGGAATTGCTACATGAAGGATCTGACGGAATCGACCTGCACCGTCTAGTGCCGCTGCCTCATAAAGTGCTGGTGAAATACCAGTAATGGCTGCCAGATAAACGATTGTATTCCATCCAAATGTTTTCCATGTATCTGTCACGACCATTGTAAATGGAAACACCTTTTCATTTCCAAGAAAATACACTCGGTTCAATCCAATAGCTGCCAAAAAGTTATTCACAATTCCATCCATTCCCAATACGTCCAGAAAAATACCTGCTAACGCAACCCATGAAATAAAATGTGGTAAATACACGATAGTCTGTAATGTTCTCTTGTAAACAATGTTTCGAACTTCATTCAGCAAAAGCGCTACTGTAACTGGCACAATAATACCTGCTGCAATTTTCATAATTGCAATAAACAGTGTGTTGTAAATAACTCTTGGGAATGTTGAAAGAGAAAAGATATACTTAAAATTTTCCCATCCACACCATTCCTGTTCAAAAATGCTATACAGCGGCGAGTAATCCTGAAAAGCAATACTCAACCCTGCCATTGGAATGTACTTAAAAAGCACTACCATCACCACCGCTGGCAAAAGCATCAAATGAAATGGCAGTTCTTTTTTGAAACGTTTTCTTAATTTTCGTCCCGTTTTTGTGCTACTACTCATTTGTTTACGCCTCCTTTTTTTCTTTTATTATATCCTCCCTTGTATCTTGTGTAAATTTAACAATTATGACTTTTATATAACTTTTGTGATGTATATTTTTATTTATATTCTTGTTTTCTTTCATTTTTATTTCAAAAAAATGATATGGCATTGCATCAAATGCCATATCATTTTATCTATTTTATCTTATTTCATATTTTAAAATATCTATCTTAACAACACCGTCTGCAACAAATGAAATTTTCTCTGCATTTAAATCTGTCTTAAAAGTGATACTCATCACCTGCTCACCATCGTTTACAAAAACTTCTGCGCTGAAACGATCGATTACAACTCGAAGCTTGAGTGATCCACCGTTGTCTTGCACCTTGCATGAACGCTTATGTACCATTGCAATTCTTGAACCAGAATAGCTTCTGTCAAGCTCAAGCTCAGACTCATGCGGATGGTAACGAAGTGACGTATAATGTTTGTCATCCTGCGCAAAGCGCATTTCAAACATATAATATCTATTTTCTTCACTTTGTGGTGCGATTGAAAGCTCAATATCTGCGATACGTCCACAAACACCCTTAAGCGTCTTTTCTCCAGATATTATTGCATTTGTATATGAAACCATATTGTGGCGGCAGGCATCTAGCTCTCTTACGGGACGCTGGATCAATCTGCCTTTTTTAATAGCCAATTCTCGTGGAATGGTCATCTGCCCAAACCAAGGCTCCTTTTCCGAATGTTGATTGACCGATGCCAGATTTTGCATCCAGCCTATCAAAATCCTGCGTCCGTCTGGTGCAAGCATAGTCTGTGGTGCATAAAAATCAATGCCATAGTCGACTGACTGAGAAGAAATACTGTGAAACTGACCTGTCTGATTATCAAAGTGACCTATCTGGCAAACCACTCCGTTTCCATTGGGATATTCCAGTTCCTCTGCCTCCATCTCCATCGTGCTCACGATCAGCACATTTTGCCCATCAAGCGTGAAGAAATCCGGACACTCCCACATTCTCCCGAAGCGATTCATATTTTCTGCCATAACACTTTTAAACTTCCATGAAATGCAGTCTGAGCTTTCGAATAATAGAACACCTCCACCATTTGTCTCATTACGACTGACCGTAACACAGCGCCAACTTCCATCTTTCTCTTTCCAAAGCTTCGGATCACGAAAATTCGATCTGTCATATCCTTTGGGAAGCTGATCAGATGAAATTACAGGATTCTTTTCGTATTTTTCATAGACTTCACCATCGCCTGATACTATGCACTGCTGCTGGATTTCCTTCATAGAACCATCTGACTGTTTCTCCCATGAAACTCCAGTATACAAAAGGATCTGCCTTCCATCATCAAGAGTCTGCGCACTGCCCGAAAAGCAGCCGTTTCCATTGTCATACGGCTGATCTGGTGCAAGTACTGCAGGCTGATATGTCCAATGCAGCAAATCGCTGCTAATGACATGACCCCAATGCATAGGTCCCCAAAATGGCCTATATGGATTGTATTGATAAAACAAATGATACAACCCGTCATAAAATGAAAAACCATTAGGATCATTTAGCCAGCCCACACGCGGTGTTAGATGAAAAACAGGTCGATTTTCAATCGCAATCTCTGCTTCCTTTTTTATTTCATACACTCGTGCTTCGGATAATTTCTGACTGATCATACCTTCTCCTTTTTGTTATTATCTGCTTACAATCTCTTTCTCAATCTCTGCACGATCTGGCATAACACGAAGTGCACCTTTTCGCGTCGTGATTCTTGCTGCTGCTGCATTTGCAAATGTAAGCATCGATGTCAAATCAGCCTCTGTAAGATTATCTAGTCCATGTTCACAAATATAGTGCAGTACACAACCGCAGAAGGTATCACCTGCACCTGTTGTCTCAATAGTATTTTTCTGCAAAAATGGCTTTATCTCTACAATCTTATCTTCATAATATGCACGGCTTCCTTCCTTACCCATAGATACAAGAATCAGCGGAATATTGTAGCGCTCACGAATCCAGTTTACACCATCGGTATAATCTTCTTTTCCGGTAAGCCACTGGATCTCATTGTCAGAGATCTTTAAAATATGACAATGACCAAGACCATAAAGTACCTGCTCTTTTGCATCATCTAAAGACTTCCACAGCGGTGGGCGAAGATTCGGGTCAAAGGAAATAAGCGCATTTGCTTCTTCTGCAATAGAGATTGCTTTTTTTGTTGCAGCGCGTACACCGTCATGTGTCATGGACAATGTTCCAAAATGGAAGATTTTAGAGTTTTTGATCAGCTCTGTAGGAATCTCATCTTCCTTTAACATCATATCAGCACCCGGATTGCGGTAGAAAGAAAAGTCGCGATCACCGTCTGGATATGTATGAACCATTGCAAGTGTTGTATGAATTTCAGGATCGCTTAAAAGTCCAGTTGAATCAATTCCTACCTCTGTGATAGCTTCTCTTAACTGCTTTCCAAAGAAGTCATCTCCTACCTTTCCAATAAATGCAGTTTTATGACCAAGCTTTGTAAGCATCGCAAGCACATTGCATGGAGCTCCGCCTGGATTAGCCTCAAAAAGTGGATTTCCCTGTGCACTTGTTCCATTTTCTGTAAAATCAATCAAAAGCTCGCCAAGTGCTGTTACATCATACTGTTTCATTTTATTTTATACCTCCAATATCTAATTGATCGCTTTTTTCATCTGCTACACTTGCCTTCCACATCATTTCTTTTTGTAATGCCTTATACTTAGATGCTCCATGATTGCTCACATAAAAAGAATCTATCCTAATGATGTTGGTCAGTGATTTCAAAAGAGTCTCTCTCCTTTCGATTTCTTCTGGCGTATCGTTAATGCCTTTTGCAAGCGGCACTCGTATAATCACCGGAATATTCAAATCAGAAAGCCGCTTTAAATTCTTCGGCATATTTTTATAGCAAATGCCTTGATACACAGATGCCTTCTCTGGATTCAAAATTTTAACATCCACCAAAAACAAACCGACATAAGGCAACAGTGGCTCTATTTTCTCCCACATAACCTCAAGTGTTGTGTCAAGACAGACAGAAATTTTCTTTTCTGCACATTTTGGAAGAATTTCTTTAAGAAATGCACTTTGCAAAAGCGGTTCTCCTCCTGAGAAAGTGACCCCGCCGCCATCAATATAGCAATCCACATCCTTTTCAATTTCTGTCATCACTTCCTGCACTGTCATAGTTCTTCCACACAGACGAAGAGCCTCTGACGGACAGTTTTCTGCACAGCTTCTCATTTGTTCACAATCCCTACAGATCTTAAGATCTGGCTCATAAAGAACGTGGTTTTGTGTGTTTGGCCGTGTTTTCTTCTTAAATGTATATCGGATGCATTTTTTTACACATCGTCCGCAGCCAATACATTGCGCTTCATAAAACATAAGCTGCGGCTTTGCATATTGGGACTCTGGATTATGGCACCACAGACAGCTCATATGACATCCTTTTAAAAACACTGTTGTTCTAATTCCTGGTCCGTCATGGATCGAAAAGCGCTGAATATCCATGACCATTGCTGTTTGTTCCACCCTTTGCCTCCATTCTTGTCAGCTGATTCGATTGATAATATGATCCTGAAGTTCTTTATCAAGCTCTGTAAATCTTGCCTGAAAGCCCCAGACTCGCACAATCAAATCCTGATGCTTTTCGGGATGAAGTTGGGCATCTAAAAGCTCCGCCTTATCATACATAGTAAGGCTCAAGACCGGAATCTTCTTTTTTTCGGATGCACGCAAAAGTGTATCTATGATTTTTATGCGGTCTGCACCCATACTGTAGCCATTTTTGTCAAGCGTCAGATGAAGCACTGATGATGCAAAGCCCTCTTTCATAGGAAGCGTTGATGCTGAGTTCAATATAGCTGTCGGGCCCTTCTTTGCAGCCCCCGGTGTCGGACTACAGTGTTCTGCAATCGCATCGCGAAAACGTCGTCCATCAGGCGTAGCTCCTGTCACATTTGCAAAGATTTTAAAATCAATGTTGTACAGACCAGGATACAACAGTGTATTCTCTGGTCCACGAAAAGCATTGACACGCGCCAGAAAATGATCTGCAATCTGCTTCGCCAATGCATCTACTTCCTTTTTATCGTTTCCGTACTTTGGCAGATGCAACAGCTGCTGTCTTAACACTTCATAGCCTTCAAAATCAACAGAAAGTGCCTTGATCAGTTCTTCCATTGTAACTAGCTTTTTCTCATATACAGCTGACTGTATTGCATATAAACAGTCGGCCGCTGTTCCTATGCTTCCTGAAAGCAGCTGATAATTAGTGATATCAAAGCCACCTCCGCGAAGCGGATCTTTTCCGGTACGCAAACATTTCTCAAAAGTACCTGCCGTAAATGGACTAGTAATGGATACTGTCTGGTCTTCCTGCATTTTCTGTTTAATCATCAAAAAGTAATGATCAAGCTGATGATCCATCTGCTCAAAGAAAGCACTTAAAAACTCAGAAAATGTAGTCAACTCCTGTGTTTTTTTTGATTCAATTCCAATCAAAAGATTTGTTTTCGGTACAAAATCCACCCCATGTATGCTATTTTTTTTCATAGAAACTGGCTTAACACACGGATTTTCGTTTCCTCCAAACAATGTAAGTTCCACTGTTTTGACCATCTCATACTGCCAGAAAACAATCGCACTCTTTCCTGCAATTACCGTCTCTGTACAACCGTCATTTGCATATTGGCAGGCATCCTCGTGACAAATACCAGCCTTTTCCATTGCAGGAAGTACAGCTTCATCAAAATAGATTGTTGGCTGTCCACTTCCAGATGACAACATATTTATGCAGTTATCGCGAAGTTTTTTCGGTGTTTTTTCGTGAAAACGTACGTTCAAATGCGGCTCAGATCCGCCCGTATTTTCATACGCTACCAGAATCAAATAAGTAATCTCATTCGTCTGGTCATTTCCTTTGGCATCTTGTCCTGAAAGCATCAGATTTCGCAGCGTATCACCAGTATTGATCTCATTCATTCTGGTAAACATCTCTTCAAGCATTTTTTCTGCTTCTTGCTGATCCCAAATACCCATTTCACAATCATGCTTATAAAATGGATATAACAGCTGATCAAGTCTTCCAATACATCCTGCACCAAATGGACTGCGAAACAAATATGTAAACCAAAAAAGTTGGAGTGCCTCGCAAAATGTGTTTGGCTTGTTTATTGTCAAATTCTGACATATCTTTGCAATTTTTTCATAACGCTTCTTTTTAGTATCACTTGTTTCCTGCTTTGCACATTCTAGTGCAAGTACCATGTGATCTGCAACAAACTGTCGAAAACGCTTCCAGACATGAAGCAAACTTTCCAAATACGCAATATCTAACTGCGTTTGATCCTGCAATTCGCTTTGCAAATTATTTTTAAGTGTTTCAAGTGTCTCTGCTGCAATTCTAATCACACCATCAATGCCATATTGAAGATAGCTGTCTGCCATCGGATAATGACAGTTATCAATCTCAAGCAAGAACGACAAGATTGACCAATCTGTAAGATTTTTTCTCTTGCTGTCATTCTTATCCCGGTTTCGGCGGCCGGCAAGCCATCCGCTTTCCGGCACCCAAACCTCATATGAATTTGCCAATTTATCAAAAACTTCACTGCTCTGTCTTATTTTTTTTAATACCATTTCCTGATTATGCATCTCATCCGAGTTTGTTTTCAATTTTTTTCTGCCTCCCTGCAGCTGTCGTGCTCTGGCATCTGATTATGTTTTTGTCGATATTGCGAATTACTCAATATCGTACTTTACAATATCCATGTATACTGTTCCATCTGCCACAAATGAGATTTCCTTTGCCGCAGTATCTGTCGTAAATGTTACACTCATCACTTGCTCACCATCGTTTGCAAAAACCTCTGCACTAAAACGGTCAATCACAACACGAAGCTTAAGCTTACCGCCGTTATTTTTTACCTTGCAGGAACGCTTGTGAATCATTGCGATTCTGGAATCAGAGTAGCTTCTGTCAAGCTCAAGCTCAGACTCATGCGGACGATAGCGAAGTGCTGTGTAATGCTTGTTATCCTGTGCAAATCTCATTTCAAACATATAGTAACTGTCGTCCTTGCTTTTTGGTGCAATCGTAAGTTCAACATCAGCCACACGACCTTCAATGCCTTCAAGCTTTACTGCCTCTAAACCTGCCACACACACACCATTGTGTGAAACTGGATTTTTGCGGCATGCATCAAATTCCTTTATCGGACGCTGAATCAGCTTGCCATCAACAATTGACAGCTCTCTTGGCAGTGCCATCTGGCCAAACCATGGCTCAGTCTCTGCATGCTGGTTAACAAATGCCCAGTTTTGCATCCATCCAATCATGACTCTTCTGCCATCTGGTGTCTGTGTAGACTGCGGTGCATAAAAATCAACACCATAATCAACAGTCTGTGCATGCTCACATGTAAAGGTTCCTGTCTCATCGTCGTAGGTTCCGATCTGGCATACAACACCGTGACCATTTGGATATTCAAGTCCTTCTGCCTCCATCTCCATCGGACTTACAATCAAAACTGCCTTTCCATCCAGCTCAAACAGATCCGGACACTCCCACATCTTTCCAAACTTTCCGTTATTCTGTGCTAAAATGCTCTTAAAGTTCCATGAGAAGCCATCCTTGCTTTCAAACAAAACTGCACGTCCATCTCCCTTGTTATCACAGTTTACCATCACACAGCGATAGCTTCCGTCTGCTGCCTTCCATACCTTCGGATCTCTAAAATCAAATCTGTTTGAATCACTCGGCAGCTGTTTTGCTGTCATAACAGGATTATTTTCGCACTTTTCATAATTTACGCCATCACCAACTGCCACGCACTGCTGCTGTACATCGTGCATTGTTCCATCTGGCTGTTTTTCAGATAATACACCTGTATACACAAGAAGCTGACGTCCATCAGAAAGATCAATCGCACTTCCTGAGAAGCAGCCGCCGCCGTTTTCATACGGTTCATCTGGTGCAAGTGCTGCAGGAAGATAATTCCAGTGCAGAAGATCCTTACTCACTGCATGACCCCAATGCATCGGTCCCCAGAATGGACGATATGGATAATACTGATAGAACATGTGATATGCTCCATTATAATAAGAAAAACCATTTGGATCATTCATCCAGCCAACTCGTGGTGTCAGGTGAAACACCGGTCTCATCTGTGGTGTGATCTTTTTCTCGTTCTCTGCTTCATAAGCTCTTGCCTTTTCTAATTTTTCGCTGATCATATTTCCTCCCTTTTGTTTGCTGTCTTTATTATTTATAAATTTGTTTGCGTACCTATCTTACACTGTAAGTATATACTCGAAATGCCATTTATGTCAACCGCTTAACACTTTGGCAAAACAGCAAATTTTTATATTGTTTTTTGTGCTATTTTACTAGGTTTATATATCTTATCAAGACTTTTTTAGTCATAAGCACTTTTCATATTCCAAAGCTGTATAGAACTAACTCTTGCATTGGTACTACTTGAGCTTACACTGATTTTTCGTTCTCCGTCTGCCACGTAATTTCGAAGTGTCATTGCTTTTCTCTGATTTAAATAAACCTCAATCATCGAATGATCAAGAAAATACTCTATTGTAATCTCTCCCTCAACTTCAACCAGATCACACGAATCACGAAATCTAGAAATCTCCTTACCTTCTGCGTTTCGTGCAAAAAAGCGTTTTGTATTGCGGTCATACACTACTTGAACAGACTTTGACGCATCCAATACACTTTCTGTATTGATTACTATTTCATCAGCATCTGTAGTCAGCTTTACATACATACGATTTGAATTAATCTTTTCCAAATCGTGATTTAGTTCTTCTATACCACAGTTTGTTCTTTCAAGAAGCATTTTCTCTTCACATGACAAGATCTCACGAATAGGCTGCATTTTTAGCCCATTATCCCACCAAAGCTGCAATGGCAGTCCACCATTATGTGCCCATCCTGCATGATACTCATCTGAAAATGGCCGTTTTCCCTGCGCGATTGTAAATACAACGCTTCGTTTATCGGGCGTAACAAATCCACTAGGGCCAGTAAAAGTACCATATCCAAGATCAAGAAGCATTGCATGGTCATTCCATTTTGTGAATGTTTTCTTTGACGCGTCCCAGTTTCCAAGAAAATAATATGTCTCTACAATATCATGTTCTATCTGGCAAGCACAAAACATCATAATATGACATACAATCTTTCCAGAATCATCTCGAAGCGGAAGCAACACAGGAAGCTCCCACACATGACCACATTTTTGATTAATTTCATAATCATAATCCACAAGCATTCCGCAAGATTCCCAATTTAAGCCATCTGCTGACACATACAATGCTGCATTTCCGCCTCCATTATGCTCATCTCCTGTACCAACCAGCATAAAATAATTATCCTGCTCTATCCAGACAAATGGATCCCTAAACTCTCCCAACCAGCCTATATCCTGTTCTTTTATTAATGAAGGATATTTTTTCCATTTCTTTAAAAGCGGATCTTCTTCTGTATCTTCCGGCTGTGCCAATGCAACTGCCTGATTCGGAAAACGATTGTTATTTCCAGCCGTGTAATAAATGCGCGGCACACCATCTTTGTCAACCAGTCCACTTCCTGACCAGCATCCAAGCTCATCATAAAAACCATTTTCTGACTGCAGTGCTAACGGCAGATCCTGCCAATGAACCATATCTTTGCTTGCCAGATGTCCCCACTGAATGGAATCCCAGATAGGTGCATGCAGATTAGCCTGATAAAAGATATGATAATAGCCATTATAGAAAAATGGTGCATGCGGCTCATTCATCCATTTTTCTGGTTCAATCAAATGATATTGCGGGCGGTTTGCATCATTCAAAAATCTTGTTCTGTTTGGCGTGTATAATACTTTCTCTAAAGAATTTTCTCTTTTTGAATCTTTTATGGCTTGTTCAACTGAAACTGCTTCTGATAAAAATTGTATATTTTTCATCCATCCCCAGAAAACACCCATCTGAGGTGTCAAACAATCCTTATCGGCATCTTTTCCGATGAAAATCTGATGTCTTGGCCATTTTATCTTCTGAAAACGGCCAAACTGTAAACGATTTGATAACACGCCGTTGACCACAAGATCACACCAGCCTTCGCGAAAACGGTAAATCACAACTATATGATTCCATTTTCCAAGATCAACGTTCTCACGAATGGAGTAAAATACCATTTGTCGTCCACCAAAGCCGAGAATCACCTCAACTTTTCCATCTGATGTCAGTCTGACTGCCATTCCTTCACTTGTTTTTCGATCCATACAGGAAAATATAGCATCACCTTCACTTGAAATGCCAAATGGAGCAATTTCAAATTCAAGCGTAAATGCATTTGCCTGCTGCAAATCTCCCTGTTCCTTATAAAACCATACTGAATATCCATCAAAAAAAGAAGCATTATCTCTCTCAGGAAGTAACCTGTTTTGATACGCTGGATCCGGATTCATCTTAAACTGTGATAACATTTTCATCCTCCTTTGATATTGACCCTTTGTTGTACTTCTTTGCTATATTCTATTCATCTATTCCCTGCCCCTGCTCTGTCTATGAGCTTTTTATCATCGTTCACGGATACAGCAAGGGCAGGCATTTTCATGCCTGCCCCATTTTCTCAGGTCTTTTTTACTGAGCCTCTACATAACGGTCATATGCAGCCTGCCATGCTGCAACAACGTCTTGCAGTCCCATGCTGTCCATTGCAGAAACATAATCGTCCCACTCATCCTCGATGCCGCCATCTGTAAGCCAGTGAGCAGTCTTTTCTTCTGTCAATGCCTTTAAATCACTTAAATAGTCATTAATTGTATTTGTTTCTTCTTCTGTAAACACAACAGAAGGATAATACTCTGTAGAATCTACATACTGGAACCAGAAATCACGTATGTCATCAATTCTTTGCTGAGCACGATCCTCAAGATAATAGTAAGTACCATAATCCTCTGTCAGCTGCTCTGTAGGTCCTAACAACTCATTCTTTGACTTCAGCTCACCTGCTGTCTCACCATCCTTTAAATCTCTCATCGTGTAACAGCCCTTCTCATCTGGCTCCTCGTTCCAATAAGAACCGATTGCACCATAAATTGCCTGCATACTGTTAATCGGATCATACATCTGATCTACCCACTTTAATAACAGTTCTGGATTCTTACATGCGCTTGTAACAGAGAAATTCTTATGGTTAGTTGTTCCACACTCATTTAAGTTTACATGATGAGTTCCGTCCGGGCCATCAAGAATCGGGAGATACTCATAACTTTCTGCTCTCTCATTTCCAACAACTTCCGGAATTTCCCACCAGGTAAATACACCCAATCTTGCATCCTCGCCATTGCCCTTTGCAATATACTGGCTGGAATCCTGAGAGAATACTTCAATATCAATCAGACCTTCCTCAAACCACTTATGGAAGTAAGCGATTGCATTCTTATAGTTTTCGCTAGTTGCCTGATAATATACCTTTCCATTATCAATAGCTCTGTGATCCTCGTTATAATCGGTAAAACCAAATCCTGCAAACAGTGTTGTCATTCCAGCACACCAATTGTTTGCCATAAAGGACATCGGAATCTCATCAGTTGCATCACCATTTCCATTGCAGTCATTTTCCTTAAATGCAACAAGTACATCGTGGAGTTCATCGAGTGTTGTCGGCATTTCCATTCCAACCTTCTCCAGCCAATCCTTATTGATAGAAGTAAACTGCGGGATAGCACCAATTCCAATATAAGTTCCATCATCATCAATGTAACCCATCTCAGAAATACCTGGAAGTCCATAAATGTGTCCATCTGGCATAGTTGCTGTAGCAAGAAGCTCTGGTCTCTTCTCTGCCAATGCAGTCAGATTTGGCATTGTCTCCTCATTGATATAATCCTCAAGCGGAATCAGAACACCATAGCTACCATAATTAATCAGCTCATAGTCTGTTAATTCTGCTGCCATAAATGCATCTGGCATATCAACACCTGCATTTAAAATCAGGTTCTTCTTCTCAGTCAGCGTATCTCCTGATACACAGTTCCAATCAATAGTTACGCCCATTGCTTCATTCATCTGCTGTACAAGCGGCTTCTCACTATTGTCTGGTGATAATGCGCTGACACCTGCAAAGATGTTGAATGTTGTCTGTTCAGATTCACCTGCAAATGCCATCTGAGGAACCAGCATTGCTGCTGCCATGGTAAGTGCCATCATTTTGTTTGCCTTTTTCATTACAAAGTCCTCCTTAAAAAATATATATTGTTTATTTTATTGTAACCTTTTTATTATAACCTTTTATTATATTGGCATTTGGACAAATCAGCCCTTTACAGCTCCTGCCATAAAGCCTTTTTCAAAATATTTCTGTACAAACGGATACGCAATCAGCATCGGAACAGAGCCTACTACAATTGATGCAAACTTAATTAACTCTGTCAGCTTATTTGCTTCCGCATAACCACCATCCATATTTCCCATCATGCTGGCCATCGCCTGACTTTGAATCAAAATCTGACGAAGAACAAGCTGCAGTGGATATCTGCTTTTTTCCTGCATGTAAATAAGTGCTGTAAACCAGTCATTCCAATAAGCAACCATTGTAAAGATAACCATTACTGCGATAATAGGCTTTGCAAGCGGAAGTGCAATCTTTACAAAAGTACGGATATTTCCACTTCCATCAATAGATGCAGCCTCATATAACTCCTGCGGAATGCTTGTCTCAAAGAATGTTCTTGTTACAATAACATTGTAAACAGATACACCGCCAGGAAGAATAAGTGCCCAAACACTATTAAGCATATGCATCTTTGATACAACCAGGTAAGTCGGAATCAATCCACCGCCAACATACATTGTAATAACATAGAAGATCATGATTGCGCGTCGAAATGGAAGCGTCTTTTTTGACATACAATAGCCTGTTGTCAATACAAGTGCAACAGATACTACTGTTCCAAGAACAGTATAATAAATACTATTCAGATAGCCTCCTGCAATTGAGTTTTCTTTAAATACTCTCTTGTAACCCTCAAATGTGATCTTCGAAGGCAATAAGAATGTTTTTCCCGCATAAACCTCATATGGATCAGAGATTGACGCAATTAATACATAATACAGCGGATACGCTACTAAAATAACAAGAATCAATAAAAACGCACCATTGATAATGTCAAATGTCTTCTCGGAAGATTTCTTTTTTATTTTCATATTGCTTGCCATATCTTATTCCCCCTTTTAAATAAAGCTCACATCTGACAGGCGTTTACATACTGTATTCACCACAACCAGCAACACTATATTAACAACAGTATTAAACAATCCAACTGCTGTTGAAAAGCTGTACATTGCCTTCAAAAGACCCTGCTCATATACATAAGTTGCGATAATTTCTGATGTTGCCTTGTTTAAGCTTGTCTGAAGCAGATATGCCTTTTCAAATCCGACATTCATCAAATTTCCAAACGACATAATCAGCTGAATTACAATAACAGGTATAAGTTCAGGAATGTCAATATAGAAGATTCTCTGAAGCGGTGTCGCACCATCCACTCTTGCAGCTTCATGCAGTGACGCATCTACGCTTGATAATGTTGCAATGTAAATGATTGTTCCCCAACCTGCGTCCTGCCATACACTAGATGAAATGTAGATGGTACGAAATGCAGTTGCAGAGTCAATTAAGTTAGTTGCTTTTCCGCCGAATGCCTGAATGATTGTACTGATCAGTCCTCCATATGGAGAAAGGAAAATACGAAGCATACCACACAGGATCATTGTTGAAATAAAATGAGGTGCATAAAGTATCGTCTGCGAAACACGCTGGAACTTTTTCCACTTCACTTGATTGACTAAAAGTGCCAGTATGATCGGAATTGGAAATGTCCACAAAATACTGTAAAGACTCAGCAATACCGTATTTTTGATCATTCGTATGCTGTTATAATTGTTAAAGAAACGCTCAAACCATTTCAATCCTACCCACGGACTTCCAAAAAAGCCTCCAACTGGATTGTAATCACGGAAAGCAATCTGTACACCATACATTGGAACATATTTAAAAATAATTGTCAAAATGATGCCTGGAAGCAACAGCACATAAAACTCCCAATGCTTTGCGATTTGCTTCCACAGATTTTTCTTCGGAACAGGCACTGCTCCTTGTTTTGCCTTCTTCATGCTCTTCCCTTCTTTCTTTTACTTTGAGTGTTACTTGAAACGTTTCATGTTTGTATTTTCATTATAGTTATGTTTTTTCATATTGTCAACTATTTTCCTTATATTTTTCTCATTTATATGCAGTATATTCAATTTTATTATCTTGCTTTTATACATATGTAACAATATAACGTTTCATATTTTTGTGGTATACTATTTATAAATAAATTATGATATACTATTCATTAATATAACGTTTCAGGAGGATCTTTATGGCAAAAACAAACGCGCCCACTATGAAAGACGTCGCAAAGGAGGCTGGAGTTTCACTTGGCACCGTTTCTAAAGTTATTAACGGAATTACTGTGCGCGAGGAATATAAAAAGAAAGTGGAAGCTGCCATTGCCAGCCTCCACTATGAAATAAATACCTATGCACGAGGATTAAAAACAAAAAAAACAGGACTAGTTGCCGTGATTATTCCCAACATGCTGAATCCTTTTTTTGCTGCCTTTACCGATTACATTGAGGATGCCTTATATAAAAAAGGCTTAAAAACAATGCTTTGCTGCTCAGATGGTATTCCTGAAAAGGAGATTACTTATTTAAATCTGGCAACGCAAAACAAAGTTGACGGAATTGTTGCACTGACCTACTCAGATATTGGAAATTTTATCAATCCTGATATTCCGATTGTTGTCTTCGACCGCTTCTTTGAAAATCGCAACATTCCTCGAGTTGGGTCAGATAATTATAATGGCAGCATGATGGCTATTGAAAAGCTGCTTGAGCTTGGCTGTCGCCATCCAGTATACATTCGTTTTCATTCTATCTTTCCTGGAGAATCTGACAAGCGAAAAGATGGCTATTTGGCTGCCTGCAAAAAATTTCATATAATTCCCGACTTTCTTGACATGGAAGATTGTGATAATTTCATTGATATGATGAAGCAATTTATTGATAAGCATAAAAAATCAGATGGCTCTCTTTCCTTTGACGGAGTTTTCTGTCATACAGATTATCACGGTTATCTATTCAAGAAGCTTTTGCAAAAGGAAGGATACCGTGTCCCAGAAGATGTACAGCTTATTGGTTTTGACGGTATCCGCAAATTTGGTGGGTTAAAAGAAGATCTTTTTGTCTCCTCAATGTGCCAACCACTGCCGCAGCTTGCCGCAAAATGTGTAGAAATTATCACAACAAAGGATCGTTCTATGATCCCTAGCCTGACACTTCTTCCAGTGACTTTCGAGGATGGCGGCACAACACGATCACTCAAAAAAGGTTAAGGTAACGCCTATGCTGAAATGGTTCATGCTAACTGTCTATATAACCCTCTGCTGCTACGTTATGTGGTCATTTTGCAGATGGACAAAAAAAATATATCTTCCAAAGCGCCGCGCCTTTAACATTATTGTGTGCGGACTAATATTAATCTTTGCTGCCAGCATTTTTTTAGGGAAATTTCTTCCTGAAAATGATTATCAGCTCTTGATTTTACGATTCAGCAATTATTGGATTGGCTTCTTAATTTATCTGATTTTCTTTACTCTCACAGCTGATCTTTTTTTGCTGCTTCTAAATCTTGCTTCACGTCATATAAAATCAATCAAGCATCTGTTGTATTCTGTATTTCTTCGCACTATACTTGGCTTTCTTGTCATTTTACTTAGTATCAGCTTTACCGTATATGGATGCTTTCACGCAAAGATGCTGACTACCGCCCACTATAAAGCCACTATTCAAAAAAGTGCCGGCAATCTGACAGATTTACGAATGATTTTACTTGGAGATTTTCATCTTGGCTACAGTGTTGGCTGCTCCCAGATTGAGGACATGGTTAATACAATTAATTCCGAGAATGCTGATATTGTTGTGATTGCAGGAGATATTTTTGATAATAATTTCGATGCACTTGATAATCCAGAGCGTCTTGAAATGCTCCTGTCACAGATAAACAGCACTTACGGAACATATGCCGTATTTGGAAACCATGATGTGACAGAGACATTGATTGCCGGTTTTCCAATTTCTTCAAAAAATGCACCGCGCGATCCGCGCATGTATGAATTTCTTGAAAAAAGTAATATTAGCGTGCTTGAGGATGAGACAGCAATAATAGACAACAGCTTTTATCTTACTGGACGTCTTGATGAAAAACGCACCGGAAATGGAACAAAAAAACGTGCTTCTCTTGATGAACTCACAAAGAATCTTGATCCATCTATGCCGCTTTTTGTGATAAGCCATGAACCTGATAATCTGTCTGATTACAATGCGCACGGTGTTGATATAGTTCTTTCTGGTCACACACATGCCGGCCAGTTTTTCCCACTGACGATTGTTCAACCGTTTGTGTGGGAAAATTACTGGGGCATGAAAATGATTGACAGCATGTACAGCTTTGTCACTTCCGGCATTGGTGTCTACGGACCCGACATTCGTGTTGGAACAAATAGCGAGGTCATGGTAATTGATGTTCATTTTGAATAAAAAATCATTTGCTATTTCCTCCTATGTATACTATGATGGATGTTAAGTATACACAGGAGGATTTTTTATGTCGGCAGAATTTCTTGATTTTATTCTTGAAGTGGTCATTTCATATCTTGTTCCCATCCTAGAACTGATCGGCGTCTTTATTGTCGCCTATGGAACGATAAAATCATTTATCAAATTTATACGTTCCGGTCTAAATTCCGATGATACAAGAGTAAAGATTGATCTGGCTGAAACACTGGCGCTGTCTCTGGAATTTAAAATGGCAGGCGAGATTTTAAAAACAGTTGTCTCCCATACAATTGAGGAACTGAGTATTCTTGGAGCCGTAATTGTACTGCGTGCGCTTTTAACATTCCTGATCCATTGGGAACTGAAAATGGAACGCCAGACAGAGCATGCCGAGCGCGAACATGCTAAAATTCAGGAAAAGACAAAGTAAAATTAGAAAAAAGCTCCTCTAGCTTATTTTGAAGCTAGGAGAGCTTTTTCTAATTTACTCGCTAATTATTTCTACATCAATCTGTCCATAATATGGGCTGTCCTCATCCTGCAGTACAACTACTGTCTCCACATGATCAAGCTGCATCAGCTGCAGTTTATTTTGTTCTGCATCTGTGTATCCATCTGGCACTTCCTTTGGAACTGTCAGTGTAAACTGATATTGTGTGCTTCCGTCTGTAAGAACAGTGGATGTTATCGTAAGTACAGCTTTTACCTCAAATAAAAACGATTTTAAGCTTGGTGCTGCTGCGCGCAAAATGACATTCTTTCGCTCAATCTTTGCCTCTTGTACTGGCGCTGGTGATTCCTCCTCCATCGTCTGCTGTATCTCTGGCAATGATGTTTCTGATGATGGCAAAAGTGTTGTCGCTTCTGGCGTTTGCAGTGGTGTTGTACTTTCCTGCTCCTGTGTCTGCGTTGTTGCTTCTGAGGATATGCTTTCTTTAGAAGTCGCACTTTCTGTTGTTTCCTTCTCACTTGAAGTTTCTTCGATTGAAGCTTCTTCGGTAGAGCTTTCTTCAATAGATTTTTCTTCGGTCGATTCTTCCTCAGTAGTTTCTTCCTCTTCTGCTTCACAAACTGTCAGTTTCTCCAGCAAACTGCTTCCATATGATGCTTCCCATGCAGCAGGATCATTTATCCAATCCTCTGCTCTCCAATAGAAGGTAAGCGCCGTCGTCTGACCACCTTGACTATTAAAGAAAAGTGTAGCATCAAAGCCTGCTGCCTTTTCCCAGTCGCTGTTTAAGCTCCAGGAAATTTCATTTGTCTTTGCCAATATCTCTGACACAGGCTGATTACTTTGATCTAAAAGCGGATAAACTTTCTCTTTCTCACCTGCCAAACCAGTAAACTTTGGCGCTGTCAAATGACCAAGACTTGTGTTTTTTGAAAGTACAAATGTCTTATTATCACCGTCATGTGCGCTTGCACTAATCTTTGACCAATCGCTTAGGCCAATCTCATCCATTGATGCAAAGCAAATGGAAAGATCGTATAAAAGATATGGCTCGTTTCCATTGACTTGCTCAGTATAAGGCACTGCATAACCGTCTTCTGGTAAATAGACACTGTATTTCTTTTGAACACCATCTGCATCATATTTCCAATAAACAGGAAGCAAACGATATGTGCATGTTTGTTTTCCTTCCCTTGTAACACGCTGCTGCATAGTCTGAACAAGATATTCACTAATTCCAGTTCCTTGTGCAAAACAATATGCAAAGCCTGTATTGTCACATTGCTCTACATTGGCATCAGAAAAAGTATCCTCCATCTTTTCTTTTTCTTTCTGTGTCTTTTTAAATTCATCTGTACCTTTATCTCGATAAAGGCTTGTCACATCTGAATCTAACCACTGCTTTTGTTCACCCTCTGCAGTCGTTGTCTCTGCAAGTGCCTGCACACTCATTACAGCACAATCTGAGTCTGCTATGTAAGCCTCTCCAAGCGGTGCTGCTCCATCTGTCACAAACACTTCAAACCTGGCAGAAAGAATATCTCCATTTTCATCTGTCGTGTTTGTCTGCTTTAGCCATGCATATACAAGGACCTTTTCCTGCTTACTTTCACATGAAACATAATATGGAATAAGATATGTATAGATACCATTTGAACGGTCTGTATACATCTCATATACACCAATAAGACCACCCTGTGTATCATTTTGCTCCATCGTGTAGCCGCCTGACTTTGTTGAAAGCATACTGCGAACATAAAAACCTGCCTGACTGTCATCCTTTATAATTTCAAAGGAAAAGGCATCGCGATAAAAAAGTGTATCTCTTGTCATTTGCCTTGATTTAAGCAGTGACAGCACATTGATCTTATAGCCTGCACATCCTTCTTCATTCGCATCCACATCAAAATAAATGCTTCCCTGCCATGCAGATGCCTTTCTTCCAGAATCTTTCCAGTTTCCATTTTCATCCAGATCAAAAATCGGGTACAAAAATTCCTGCTTTTTGTCTGAAATAAAAAGCTCTGGTGCTGCAAGAGGTTCTGGCTCTGGCGGTGTCTCTGACTCAGATTCGCTTTCCGACTCTGATTCGCTTTCTGACTCAGACTCACTTTCCGACTCTGATTCACTTTCTGTCTCAGTCTCTGATGGCTTTTCAGATTCACTTTCAGATTCACTTTCTGTTTCAGTCTCTGACTCTGATTCGTCTTCTTTAATACGCACAGAAAGTGTACTTGTTGATGGTCTGCTTATTGTAAATCCATTTTTGTCTGTAATGCCTTCTCTTTTTACCTGCACAGTCAGGCTTACACAATCTTCTGGCACACTAACATGACACGAATATGAAGTTTCTTCATCTGAAGCTATTTCTTCTTTTGATAGTAAAAGCGTCTCCTCGTTTGTCTTCGATAAAGCTGTAACGTTAACTTCATATGATGTACCCTCATACTTTTGTTTCTCACTTTCAGCATCCCACATGACAAGCGCGCCATTTGAAGCATCAATCTCGTCATCATCTGTTGTCTTTTTATTTACGCTAATCAATACAGGAAGTGTAATTTTACTTTCTTCTTGAGTAAGTTCATAGCGCCAAACACCGTACAGACTCTGATCAGATGATGAGTGCTGCATTAATGCGCTATTTTTCAAAAGAGGTGAATAATAAAGTCTGTAGCCATCATCTTCTGCTAAAATCGCATAGCCATCCATAACTTTTCCTGACTGAATCAGACTGTTACCTGATGAAAACGCAGGATCTTCTGGCGCAGCAAAAACTCCATCATTTGTCACTTGCGCTGCAAGAAGCTCTGACGCACTCCAACTTTCGCTTCCATTTGCCTGACACACAATATGACCAAGCTCAACCTGACCTGACATTAAGGTAACAGGATATGCAACAACTGTCATTTCAGTACAATCAGCTGTATCAAAATGCATCTGCTCCATCTTGTCTGTGCTGCATTTCTTTATTGCTGCCTGATACTGAACCGGTACCTGAAGCTCTTCATCAACAGCCTCTAACGCTGTTTGAATCTCCATTTTCTTCTTTTGTGCATGACCTGCCAAAATCTGATACAAAGATGCATCCTTGTTTTTAAAACCAGAATACATTCTGTCTGGCTTTAATGAAGTATCAAATACCGCTTCGTTTTCACATACAGTATTTGCACTCAGCACATCAAATGTTTTTTCTGAATAGGTAGAGCTCTTATAACCTTGACACGACACACGACAATTAATAGTAATCGCCTCTTCACTTGTAACTGCAATATTTCCTGTCTCTTCCCATCCAAACTTCACAGATGATGATTGACTTTTTTCTTCATCTGAATCGGCTGATGAATACACAGCTGTCACTGTTAACTCTCTGTCGCCAGCAGTAATTGACGTAAAATCATCCTTGTTGTCAATTACAATCTCATACAAGGCTGTCTTATCTTTATCATCTGACACACTAGTGTTTTCGCTGCAAAGCCTCAGATGATATGACAAAGCTGGCAGCTGTATTCTTTCGTCTGCCGCCTGCGCAGTACTCCACTCAGACGTTCCCTCTTTATTGACGGCTCTTACATGAAATACAACAGCGTCAACCTTTTGTCCTTCTAATTCATCTGGCAGTTCTAAGAAATTATCTGTTATCTCTCCATTCTTACTTCCAATTTTAATCCACTTTAAAAGACTGTTTTCCAGAACAGGCTGATTATTACTGTCTCTTTCATATGTTTCATACTCAGCTTCATACTCATAGTATTCGGCAAAAAGACCTGGCCAAAAACGAATCATCCATGATCCGTTCTCCTTTGTAAATGTGATTCCGCCTGGAATACCAGGCTTTGGCTCTGACTTATCGAATACTGTAAGATCTGTCAACTCACTGCTTAGCTTTTCCCATACACGTATACGTATATTTTCACTGTCCTCATCTGTCTTTGCTTCTTCTGTATTTAAAAGAAGAGGTGAGACAGACAAGCTTCCTGCAAAAGCTGTCCACTTTGTGTAAATTTCTGCCTGATCTTCTTCTGTAAGTTCATCTTCTTTATAAACATACAGCTCAGTTCCGATACCTGGTGTTTTTTGCTCCTTTTCTGACTTATTATCATCTGTATTTTCTTTTTGGTCTTCCTGGTCTTCGTTATTGTTTGAATCATCTGATTCACAGGCAACTTTTACGCCTTCAGTGTTCCAGCTTCCTGCTGCCTCGATGCTTCCTAGTGCCACGTCACATCCATCTGTCGCACCTGTCACTATGATTTTGAGCGCACTTGCCTCTACTGCGTCAGGTGCTTTCACAGAAACTGTACCACCATCATCAGCATCCTTGCCTGCTGCCTGCAAACCTGCGGCAAGTTCCTTCCAGACACCGTCCTCTGCATCTGCGTACAGCACATCAAACTTATATGTCCCTTCATTAAGCCATGTAAGCGTCACATCGGACAGCTTGCATGTGCCATTCAAAAAAGCCGTATAGATAGGGCAGCGCTGCTCTTTTATATCAAATGAGGATGCTGGAAAAACAGGAACATCTACCGACTGATGTTTAATCAGATTTTGAAGCTGTTCTTCTGATGCTTCCATAAATGGATACTCTCTGTAAGAGCCATTTGCATCTGTCTCGCCTATTGTAAGTGAAATATCACATATATCAGCTAGCAACGCATCTTCAAGTTTTTCTCCTCCTGATATGAAATACAGGCAGTTTTCACTTTCATTTGCATCTGCTGCAATTGGATAAACGTTTTCACTCACGCCGACACAATCAGTCAAATTTGCTGTTAAATTACTCGTAATGCCATATGACTCGTTGTCAGAGGAAATTATCGGTGCATAATTCTGACAGCGCATCAGAACCAGATTTTCGCATTCTGCTGTTGTGATTCCTGCTGCCACAGCTGCCTCTATTACTCCTGTGTTAACACAATCTTCCAATAAAACTTTTTCTTTTGTCTGTGCCACAATTCCTGCGGCTGTCCCGTCTGCTGTAACCTTTGCATGATTGACAAGCTTTGAAAGTGTCTCATCTTCCTCCTTCATTGGAAGTGATGTTGCAAAAATACCAGCTGCAAAATCTTTTGCTTCAATACTTCCTGCAACTGTCAGATTTTCCAGCGTTCCGCCATTGTAAGCACAAACTGCTGCCGTATTCTGATCACCAGTAACTGACACATGATCAAGGCAAAGATCATGAATCGTACCTAAATTTTCCAGTACAAATGCTGTGCCATCGCCCTGCGGATACCAGCGGATTGAACTTCCTGTTCCCATATTTGCTGTATCTGACAATGTAAGGTAGTCAATCGTGCAAACTTCATCGCCGTCCTTAGAGCCAAGACTACTTCCCTCTCTAAGCTGTGTAATCATAGGAAATGCTGTGTCTGCCTCTTTTACCGGAAGTCCATTTTGATAGACCATTCCCTTCGCCAAAATTGAATCTGACTCTTGCAATGTCTCATCACTCTCGTCATCTTCTTTTTCATAGCCCCAGGCAAAGTCTCTTGAAACGATATATGCATTTTCGCTTTTTTCATCTTCCTCTGCTGCATAGACAGCTGCATCCGTAATCATTTCTGCAAAACGGATGTTGTAAAGATGTCTTGCGTTTTGAATTTCATACGATGTACCAATGTCCTCATCAGTATCTTCGCCATCCTCACGCGCAAAATACATAAGCTCAGAATTGCTTTGTCTGCGCCCTGTAATTTGATAGCCTGATCCGCCGCCCTGCACAATACAGCTGATTTCATCAACACCATATTGTTCCAGTCCAAAACGATGCAGACTAAGCGTATTCATAAGCTCACCTGGCTCGCCTGTTCTTCTGTATGTCTCATAGGCAGCCTGTGTTGCACTTAAATCAACTGCATCAAGCACGAGCGTGACGTTTAGCTCTTCATCTATATATGCAAGAAATGGATATGTACCAAGCTTTTCTTCTTTTTTTCCTGCAAAGCTCGTCACTTCTGCCGCAACCACCTTTAACTCATCCTCTGCCGACTCAGATGGTATACTGTAATAATAACCTTCTTCTGTTTTCTGTCCGCTTAAAGATGCGTTATTAAAAGAAATCTCAAGAAGCTCCTCATTCGTCTTTGCATCGCATATCATAACCTGATAATTCATCAGGGAAACTGCCGTCTCTCCCTTAGAAAGCTTCCATGTTAGATTTAAAGTCTCTTCATTATGTAAAGATGCATTTAAAACCTTAACTTTAGTCGCTGTATCAGCTGCCTTTGACAAGGAATCTGCTCCATAATAGCCAAAGCAAAGACCTGTAGAATTGTCACTTCCGCTTCCCTTTCTGTTTTCTTTGGAACGGTTTACAATATTTGCCATCGTGCTTGTACAGCCCGTGTAGGAAAGTGCTTCCACGCGATCACTATACAAAACAGAGTAGACAAGTCCGTCTCGTGCATCAAACTCCACACTCACACAGCCATTTGCCAGCAATGTTTTGTCATAAAGGTAAGCATCAAAAATATCATACAAAAGCGTATGTGAAGCATCAGCACTGCCATTTTTGTAGGCTTTATAATCAGCTGGCGTTCCTGTCACATAGTACAAGTTCGAAGTGGTCTGTCCATCATCGTTTTTCCAGATCGTTGATACATTTACCACTTGTCCGTTTTCATCAGTAATTGGAACCAAAAGCTTGTTTTGTCTTACAATTGCCTGTGCAGAGGTTTGTGCTTCCTTATCAAACGCCTCAAGATGCTTATCAGTGCTATACTGTGTCATGCCTGACTGCGCCGCTAAAAACAGCGTACGGGCATAGTGTTCCTGACGCTGCCATACCGACCACTTCTGGTAATAAAAAATGCCTGCTGCCGATGCGCCAAGCAATATGCCAACAAGCACCATCGTCACCATAAGCTCTACCAGTGTAAAGCCTCCCTTGCTTTCTTTGATTCGCTGTAAGATATTTCTGATCAAAATCAAACCTCCCAAGCTGTCTTATCGTTTAAATTTGCTGCTTAAAATATACACTGCTCCAGCTCTCTTTTATCCTGTGCGTATTTGAGCGCTGTTTTTTTCTCAATCAGCCCACGTGAAACAAGCTTTGCCAGATCATAGTCAAGCGTATGCATACCTGCTGCTGCGCCTGACTGCATTACGCTTCCAAGCTGATGCGTTTTTCCTTCACGTATCTGACTTAGCACTGCATCTGTTCCTGTTAGAACTTCTGTTGCCGCTATTCGGCCGCCGTCTATAAGCGGAACAAGGCACTGCGTCACAACACCCTTTAATACGCCTGCCAGCTGAATACGAATCTGGTTTTGTGCCTGTACCGGACACACATCTATAATACGGTCTACTGTCTTAGCTGCCCCTGTCGTATGAAGTGTTGACAGCACAAGATGACCAGTCTCTGCAGCCGTTACAGCTGCTGAAATCGTCTCATAATCACGCATCTCTCCGACAAGAATGACATCTGGATCCTCTCGAAGTGCAGAGCGAAGTGCTCCCGCAAAGGAACAAACATCCTTTCCCACCTCTCTTTGATGAATCACAGCCTGATCCTGTTCGTACACATATTCAATCGGATCTTCAATCGTTAAAATATGATCTGCACGTGTGTGATTGATATAATCAACCATTGCCGCAAGCGTTGTTGACTTTCCTGAACCAGTAGGTCCTGTCACTAAAATTAATCCTCTAGGCTCATTTGCGAGATTTTGAAGCACTTGCGGCAGATGAAGCTGAGATAGTGTAGGCACTTTTGCGTTAAGCAGACGAATTGCTGCCGCGAGGCGTCCTTGCTGACAAAATACATTGACTCTCTGACGGTTTCCATCTGATGTTTCAAGTGCAAAATCTGCATCCTCTCCACGCCAGATGCTTTCCTGTCTTTCTTTTGTAAGAAGAGACAAAATAAGCTTTCGCGTCATCTCATCTGACAGCTCTAAGTCACTCTTTATGAGCTTTCCATCAATGCGAAGATACACTGCCTGTCCTTCGCTTATATGAATATCAGAGGCACGCTGGCTTCTGGCCTCACGTATCATTTTTTCTATCATATACAGCTCCTTTAAATATAGTATGCCACCTTCTTAAGCTCCTCGACAGTAGTTGTACCATCCGCTACAAGCTTAAGAGCCTCATCAGTTAGCGACTCCATGCCAAGATAATGCGTCGCATAGCTTCTAAGCTCCTCCATAGGAGTTCTCTGTGTAATCATTCTTCGCATCTGATTGTCCACGCAGAGAATCTCATGGATTGCACGTCTTCCGACATATCCAGTATGGCTGCAGCTGTTACATCCCTGTGCGCGGCGCACGCGCGTAATCTTTGGCCCTATAAAAGCTTTTTCCTGCTCTGTCGGCTCATCCCAGTAACCACACTCCGGACAGACAACACGTACAAGACGCTGTGCCACTAAACCGACAAGTGAGTTTGCAACCATATATGGCTCAACTCCCATATCAATCAGACGAATAATTGACGACACTGCATCATTTGTATGAAGTGTTGAAAATACAAGATGACCCGTAATTGCAGCACGTACTGAAATGGCTGCCGTCTCCTCGTCTCTTGTCTCTCCGACCATAATAATATCCGGGTCTTGACGAAGAAGAGAACGCAGTCCGCGCTCAAATGTCAGCCCCGCAACAGTATTTACCTGGCACTGATTGACACGCGGAATATTCCACTCTACCGGATCCTCAATTGTTGCGATATTCACCTTGCGGTTACTAAGCTTTTGAAGTGCCATATAAAGTGTTGTTGTTTTTCCGGAACCTGTCGGACCTGTAATGTAGATCATGCCATTTGGTGCCTCAAGCATTTTGCTAAACTGTTCAAAATGTGCCTGATTCATGCCAAACGTCTCGGCATCTGCCACCATATTTCCAGAAGCTAAAAGACGAAGCACGGCCTTTTCTCCAAATACAGTCGGAATCACTGATGTACGAATATTGACATCGCGGTTTGCGATTCTTGTCCGAAAATGACCGTCCTGCGGAAGTCTTTTCTCTGCAATATCCATCTGTCCTAAAATCTTTACGCGGGCAATCAGATTTTGATGAAGACTCTTTTGCAGCACGACATAATCAAGAAGCTGACCATCTACACGTATTCTGACAGATGTTTTCTCCTCAAACGGCTCAATATGAATATCAGACGCATTCATGCTAAATGCGCGTGCAAGCAAGTTGTCAAGAAGCTTAATAACCGGTGCATCAGAATCTCCCTCATCAGCATCAACCTCAAGTGCCTGCTCACGTTCTCTTGCCATCTCATTTGCTGAGCTGGCGGCCTTTTTTGCCTCGATTTCTGAATAATAGTATTCAATTGCCTGATTTAAAGGCAAAAGCTCTGTCAGCCAAATTTCAAGGTTCATGCCGGTAGTCTGGCGAATATCCTCAATTCCATAATAATCAAGAGGATCATTCAATACAATTGTAAGATTATTATCCTGGTACTGCACAGCAAGCATATGATATTTCTTTGCAAGCTGGACTGGTATCATTGCTACCGCCTCTGTCTGTACCATAATTCTATCAATCTTTACATAGCGCTGTCCAAGACGCGCTGAAAGTGCTTCTAACTGCTGGTGCTCTGTGATAAAGCCAAGCTTAATCAATGCCTCACCAAGACGAATGCCTTTATTATTTTTCTGATACTCTAGTGCCTCATCAAGCTCGTCCTGATTGATGTAGCCGGCCTGAAGTAACACATCACCAATTCGTATATTTTTTTCATTTGCCATCGCTGCTGCCTCGTGTCATATAAATCATCATGCTGACCTCCAGACGCTTTCCTGCCTGAAGAACATCCTGTCCATTATTTGTTGTCTTAACTGCTGCATCACTTATTGAAAAAGATACTATTCTGACCCCTTCCTTTTCTGAAAGCTGATCTAAAACAGCAAGTGCCTGATTTTTTGTGCCTATTGCCGTATAATCTGCCTGAGCACTGTAGACATACTCTGTCTTTGTATCTATCTCATCCTTCTTTGAGTCTGCAGATGCATTAATACCTGTCTGTGTCTGTTTAGCCTGTTCATTTTTCTTCAAAAGCGCCGTACGTTCACTTAAGCTGTAAGGTGTAATCTCATCAAGCTGTCCGGCGCGAAGCGTTGAATCCTGCATAATCATCCCCTCACTCACAAACACATCTGTCAGATAACGATTAAGTTCTTCATTAGTCTGATATGGAAAGAAATGACTTTCTAATTCTGCCAGCTGCTTTTTTTGCTCCTCATCACGTTTTTCATCCACAGGAAGAGCCGCTATATGTACCTGCATCTGAAGCTGCTGCATTTCTAACGCCTCCTGCTGCACTTCCAGCTTATCAAGGCAATCCATCTGCGGCTTCACACCAAACCAGTAAAAGCAAAAAACTGCTGCACAGACTGCCAGACCTGCTAATAAATTTTTATCTCGTTTTGTCACTGTAAAATCAATTTTCATCTGCGGCCTGCCTTCCTGCATGTTCACTTAAAATACAGACAACCTTCACGGTATAACCATCCTGTGCCTGATTCTGCGTATATCCTGTAAAATATACGCTCTGGAAAATATCAAGTGTCTTCCATATCTCAATAACTTCTGAAACATCGGTAACTTCTGGTGCTACTGCGTCAAACTGCAGCTCTCCTGTTGCACAATTGTATCCTGTTATTGTAATTAATACTTTATCCGGACAGCAATCCTCAAGCGTTTTGAACACATCACTTGTCACAAGAGGATAAGAATATATATTGGCTTTTGCATTTTCCATATCAGAAATCATGTTGTCCTGCTTTTCCACCTGATCTCCAAGCTTTTGTGCACTCTTATCAGCTGCCTGATTCGTTTCATCCTCTAAAAACGCTTCCAGCTTAGCAATTGTTTTTTGATATTCTTTTTCACTATGCTTTAAAACACCAATCACATGTCCGGCTGCCAGAAATGCTGCTATCACAAGTGCCGCTGTTATTCTTTGCTTCTTTCTTCTTTTTAACTGCTCTGGACCATTTAACAGCCGATAGTAAAAATCAATCCTTCGATCCGGAATCGCTTTTATCTTTCTTATCTTTTCTGTCTGATGCTTCTCCATTTTCTCCACCTTTCGCAGCTTTTACAAAAGCAGATTTCCGATTCCATAAATGTAAGATGCCGGCTCTGCATTAATTTCTCCGTGATCACTTACTGCTGTTTTTACAAACGAAATTCCTTGAATCATACCTGGTGCCTTCGCCCTGATGCCATACTCCTGCATATATGTATCAAGCTCTTTTACCACGTCATCACTGCCTCCTGCTATACCAGCCAGATATATACTGTCTAGTGTATAGCTGCTGTGACGCTGTCTGTAAAACTGACGTATTCCGTCTGCGATCTGTCCTAATTCCTCGATCCATTCAGCGCTTCCCTGATCACTTAGCATACGGTTTCTGCGGCTGTAAATATAATTTCCATTTTCAAATAATACACTAATCGTAGTGCTTCCCTGTACCAGCATAAACACGCATGTCTCATAAGCAAACATTCCAGTTGCAGTCACTGCTCTTAGAAGACATCCAAGACCAATGCTGATTCGCTTTACCTTCAGCTTAAGATCAGCAAATAAGGATAAATAGCTTTCAATTACACTTTTTTCCACTGCTGCGCAAAAAATATGATTCATCTCATATGGACTGTTCTTTGGGAATGGGAAATAATCAGTTACAAGATCAGTCTTCTCTCCGTCTGCAAATTCCTTATTAATGCAGGAAATCAGCTCTTTATCCTTCATATAAGGGACTTCAAGCATTTTTGTCATAATCTTTCCTGAATCAATTACAAGACAAATTCCTTTTCTTGGAAGTGAATAACGATTCCAAATCTGCTCAAGTGTCTCCTGTAAGCGCTGTTCTCCTGTAATGATACCATTCATAATCGTCCCCTCCGGGACTGCCAGACTATATACTTTTTTAATCTTTGCCTTTGATTTTGACCCTGTTCCGGCCACGATTTCTATTCGTTCATTTGAAATATATACTGAAAGCTCCATCCTCTTTTCTCCTTACATCGTTCCACTTGCCTCAATCTCTGCATACATATTTAACAGCGGAAGCATCACAGCGATCATAATCATTCCGACAATTACTGCCATCACAATAATCATTGCTGGTTCCAAAAAGCTAATCAGACGTGATATTGCCTGCTCAGATTCATACTCAAAATTGTCAGCCGCTGAGATAAGCATGGTATCAAGACTTCCTGTCTCCTCACCAATAGCTACATTTCCTGCCAGCTTTTTATGAAAGCCATCAATATGTGCCAGAGCATCTGACAAGGATTCTCCACGCCTCACCATAGCAATTGTTTCATCAAATTGAGATTCAAGATAACGATTCCCAATCGTATCTTTGCTCACCTGAAGTGCCGTCACAATCGGCAGGCCGCTTGTGTAAAGAGAACAAAGCGTTCTCGCAAACCGCGCCGTATAAATCGTCTGAATCAAAATGCCAATTTTCGGAATCTTTAACTTAATTCGATCCACTTCTAAACGAATCTTTGGAAGCTCTAGCACTGCTTTTGCAATCACATACAAAACAGCAAGGCCAAACAATACCCACAGCCAGTTCCTCTTCATAAAACCAGATGCTGCCATCAGTGCCACCGTCACAGCTGGCAGCTCCAGATTCGCAAACACATCCATAAATTTTGGCATAATATAGCAAAATAAAATCATGACAACCACAACTATTACACCGCACAAAATCTTTGGATACAGCGTAGCGCTCTTAATCTTTGCACTTAAACGATACTCCTTTTGATAATGCTCTGCCATTCTAAGTGCTGTCTGATCCATACGGCCTGACTCCTGTGCTGCGCGAAACATATTTATAAGCAGTTCTGGAAAGGCATCTCCCTGATCCTTCATTGTATCAGCAAATGAATTTCCACGGCGGACACTTCGAATCATATTTTCATATATTGCCTTTTGTTTTGGTTTAATAGTCTCCTCTGCCTGCATTAAATTAAGCGCCCTCACAAGAGGAACACCTGCGCCAAGCAAAGTTCCAAGCTGCCTGCAAAACTCAGAAAGCTGCCTTGGAGTAAGACGGTATGTATTCTTTTTCTCCTTTTGTGCCAGACGACAGGAAATCAAAAACAGATTTTCGCCCCTTAAAAGCTCATAAAGTGCATCCTCATCAGCTGCCGTAAGCTGCCCTTTTTTCTTCTTTCCTGCGGCATCCTTCGCCGTATATTTATACTTTGGCATAAGTCCCCCTTTTAAAAAATTATGGATAGATACCAAGAAAGCAGCCATTCTCCCACAAATAAAGTCAGCGCTGTCCCTGCGCACAAAAACGGGCCAAATGCAAAATGCTCTTTTGCACCCTTTTTCTTTGACAAGAGAAGTCCGATTCCATAAATACCTCCTGAAAATACGGCAAGCATAAACGCAGTCAGACTCATTTTCCAGCCAAGAAAAAATCCGATCACCGCCATCAGCTTAATATCTCCGCCGCCAAATGCTCCAGGCACAGCAAGCGTTATCGCAAATAGCGGCAGACTGACTGAAAAAAATCCAATCAGCCGTTCTGTTAATGTGACATCTGGAAATGCAAATACAGCCATCGCCGCTGGCACTATACAGGCAATAACAAGACCATTTGGAATCTCCATTGTCTGCTGATCAATCTGCGCAATGATTAATAAAAGTGTCAGCAAAGAAAATACAGTCACAACACAAAGGTTGATCTCATGCCAGTAGCCATTCCAACCTCCAAAACATAATAAACTAATCTCTGCGGTTGCCATTCCCATTGCTTCCGTAACAGGATATCTAGCTGGAATCCGACACCTGCACTGTCGGCATTTTCCTCTAAGAAGCAGCCAGCTGACTACCGGAATCATATCATACCAGGCAAGTGTATGACCACAAGATGGACAATACGATCTTCCCTTTACAAACGAGATTTTTCTCGGAAGTCTGTCTGCAACAACATCTGCAAATGAAAATATACAGCCCCCAATCAGTATGAAGGGAAGGCTGTATATCAATTCAATCCATGTCATTTTGCCACTTACTCGATTTTGATCGTTCCATCTGTAATCGTGCAGGTCTTTTTTATTCCGCTGTCGGTTACACTGACAGAAATAACCTTTCCAGCCTCAACTGTAATTGCATAGTTTCCACTTCCATACTGCGTCAAAAGACCACCAGAAAGCGAATCTACATCTGCAAGATTCTTATCGTCTGAAAGGATATCTGTAGTATTGCCGTTTGCATACTGCTCGCTCGCTACTGTCTGAGCTGCCAGATAAATGCTTCTTGTGTTTGCTGTCAGTGTCTTTTCCTTTGCCTTGTCGATATAGCCATTTAATGCACCTAACATCAAAGATGCCAAAATACCGATAATGACAAGCACTACGATAATTTCAACAAGTGTAAAACCCTTTTTGTTTTCCTTAGCTTTATTTAATTTCTCTGCAAATGATCTCATTTTGCTCCTCCTGACTTAATCAATCGTAAAATCCTGATCGTTTTCATCTACATCCTTTGCATGCTCATTTAAAGAAGACCAATTGTCTGATACAACAATTGCACCCTTATCAATGATTTCCATCTTTGCCGTAGCAGATGAATTATACGCTGTATTCGGTGCCAGGTACTGAGCTGTAATGTCACCCATCCAGCATGCAACACCTATGACATTGCACTGAGAATCATACTCAACTACGCAGCCTGTATCAGAACCAACATCTGGATTTTGCTTTACGCCTGAAAGCTCCTGCACCTGTGTACGCGGACGATACGCCGTCTTTCCTGAATAAACCTCAGATCCAACTGTATTAGCCGCTAATACTACACTTCTGCAGTCAGCAAGCACTTCCTTTTCCTTTGCCTTGTCTATGTAGCCATTCAGTGCACCTAACATCAAAGACGCCAAAATTGCAATGATAACCAGCACGACGATCATCTCAACCAGAGTAAAACCACCCCGGTTCTTTTTGCATTGTAAAAACCGCTCTCTTATCTTCCCCATAGATTTTCGACCTTTACCTTTCCAATTCTTTCTTACATCAGAATAGCATGATATGGATTATTTTTCAAGTTGTTTCTCTATTACAACTTATTGAAATATATTACTTTCACTGCTCATATGTATCACGAAGACTTCTTACCTTAAGTGTTTTTCGCACATTATCTGCGCTCAGCGCCTTTCCTGACAGAACATCTTCCTTTTGTATGTAGATTGTTTTTGTCTCTTCTGATGTTAAGTCAAAACAGTTATCGGAGAAAATAACATCCTCTTCTGTTTCTAACCATACAAACGGTGCAAAGCAGTCTGCACTTATCTGTATTTCAATAGTACCATCCTTTTCTGTTACAGAAGTCTCAATCTGTGGCTGCAAAAGATCCATATGCTTATACGGAACGAAGCTTTCTGCCTCAGTACTTGTCGTGCCGTCCTGCCATGTATAAACTGCCTCTGCAAACACGCGGCGCTTCTTTGATCCGATCACATCTGCAAAATCTCGCTCCAGCACATGTATACTACTTTGTGCCTTTACTGTCGTCTCCACAGTTTCCTCAAATAGTACATTAAGCTCCACATCCCTGATGCGCACTGTTACATTCAGTGACTGATTCTCAAGTGTCTCATTTGCTGCACTGATAACGGCCTTTGTTCCCTCTGTATAAATATAACCGGCCTTTGGTGCAAAGAAACGGGCTGCCATGTAATGAAGTGCCTTCCAGCGTCCAAAATAGTCGATACTTGCCCATGATGCCACCGGCCAGTTGTCGTTTAACTGCCAATACAGCGCACCCATGCAGCGCCCTCTGTTTGCTCTCCAATGATCTACTCCTGCCTTAATTGCAATACCCTGAAGCACCTGACTTACATATACTAAGCTGTCAAAGTCCTTTGGATAACGGAAGTTTTCGGAAATATAATATAAAATCTTTCCGTTTGCTGTACCGTTTTTCTGATGACTCTCCATAACTGGTGAGAAAATATTGCAGTCCTGCGGCAGCGCAAATGTATCAATTGTCTTTCTTTCTGGGAAGGACTGGAATCCAAACTCAGAACAGAAACGGAAATAATGGCTTCGATAATCTGAAAATGGCTTCATGCCATGCCATACATCCCAGTAATGGCAGTCGCCTCTGTCATGATCGTCCGGTTTATCAAAGCAGCCGCCCGATGATGGTGATGATGGCCAATAGAATGTATTAGAATCCTCCTCCTTTGTAACCTTCGGAAGCACATATTCAAACTGTTTGATATAATCTCCCTTGAGCAGCGGACTATGTGTCTCTGAAATACCCCAATGATCCCATGCAGACTCTAACTCATTATTTCCGCACCATAGTCCCAGACTTGCATGGTGACGCAGACGGCGCACATTATCTACTGTTTCCTGACAAATATTCTTTTCAAACTCTTCTGTAAAGTCATAGACATTGCATGCATACATCAGATCCTGCCATACAATCAAACCATACTGATCACACAAATCATAAAATGTATCAGATGGATAATAACCGCCGCCCCATACACGAAGCATGTTATAATTAGCTTTTACAGAAGATCGGATCAATGCCTCTATGCGCTCCTTCGTGATCCATGGATAGATGCAGTCCTCTGGAATATAATCAGCTCCCATTGAGAAAATATGAATACCATTTATTACAAATGCAAATTCATTTCCCCACTCATCCTTCTTTGTGCTGACTGTAAGTTCACGAAGACCAATAGAATATTCCTTTGAATCAAGCACGCACTGATTGTTATCCACCAAAGATACCTGCACCTTATACAGTGGCTGATCCCCAAGCCCATTGCACCACCAAAGTTTTGGCTGCGCTACTAAAATTTCTGCACAGACTGCTTCTTTTATTATCGGCAAAACGACTTGCTCTAGCTGCACGCCTTTTGGATCTGTCAATGTGACTATTACTTTTGTATTCTCTAAATTTGTATCCTGTTCAGGCTTCACCTCCACACTAAGAGAAACTGTATCAGACTGCTCAACTGCCTCAATATATTCCTCTTGAGACAGCTCACCCATCTGAGGGCGCTCTTTCCATGTGTGCTTCTGACAAATTACCACATCCTCGATGCGGCCTGCATTATAACACTCCAGATATAAATCTCTCCAGATGCCTATATCTGGCAGCTGTGCGCCCCAGTCCCAGCCAAACATAGAATGTGCCTTTCTAATATACTGATTGCCTAAAATACCACCTGTTGGCTCATAGGTAATCTCCTTTCCCGGTGTTGCCTCATGCTCACGAATGTAAGTCAGTGCTGAATGAAAGTAAATGCGAAGATGATTTTCCTTTTGCAATGCGTCCTTGCAGTCAAAGCGCCATGTGCGGTGCATATTATCAACCTTTCCGACTAGCTTCTCATTTACGTAAACATCAGCCAATGTATCAAGTCCCTCGCAGACTAATACGCAGTGCTTCTTATTTAATTGCTCCTCTGAAATACAAAAATCAGTTTCAAAGACATAATCCTTTGCCAGAAGCTCTCTTGCTTCATATTCATTTTCACGGTAATACGGATCCTGCATTTTGCCTGCCTCTAAAAGACCGGATAAAACAGTTCCCGGCACACTCACCGGTGTCCACTCATCACTGTTTACCTCAGCAAAACGCCAGTCTTCCTGTAAATTAACACGCTCCATCGTCATTCCTCCCAATTATAAGTTTCGACTTTGTAAAAAGGCAGCGGTTTTCCAGCACATATCTCTGCGCTGAAAAACCGCTGCTTAAACTTATCTGAATAGTATCAGATTTTAATGACTTTTATAGTAGTTGATCAGGCAGCCATCCAGAATAATCTGTCTCTCATCATCTGTAAGCGGCTTAATCTCCAGCTCAAAGCTCTCAAGTGCATTATCCTTGACAGCATAAGCTGTTACCTTAGGCTGCTTTTCCTTAACAGCATTGCGAATACCTGGCACAAAAATATAATCCAGATTTGCAAATGGAAGCTTCTCTGGCTCGAAGATAAATGGAATCATACCCCAGTTAATCAAATTCGAGCGATAACGCTTTGTTGCATACTCTTTCGCAATATTAGCAAGACCACCAAGTACACGCTGGCAGGATGCTGCCTGCTCTCTTGCAGAACCATCTCCCGGCTTTACTGCATAAATTACAGAACCAATCTCTGTCTCGCTTGCCTTTACATCTGGGAACAGCTTATGAATCTCATTAAATGCAGCTGCTACCTCATCATCTGCCTGACATGGACACTTTCCATCCTCACGTGCTTCTTCTGCTGCACGAACCTTTTTAGCACGTCCAACATACTCCGGATCCTTTCTGGAGAGCGTAAACTCAGCAAGACCAAGCGGATTAGAACGGAATGATGATGTTTCACCAGATGGAATCAGTTCATCCGTTGTCGTTACAGGATCGTGGATCTCAGATACAACCTTTAATAAGATATTATCGGTCAGCGGTACCATTGACGGCCAATCCTTGATATTTGGTCCAAACTGAATTTCTACAGATGGATCTGCCTTTCCTACACCATTATAAACACGCTTCTCGTAGATATGACTGTCAAAATAGTACTTTGGCTTTGTAAAGTTCACATCAATATCAGTTGCTGCTGTCAGTCGGCCCTTATTAAGTGCTGTCGCTGCAATTGAACGTGCATCCATAAGTGCAACTGATGCGATCTGTCCGTTGTTGACCTTTGAACCCTCACGATTTGGGAAGTTTCTTGTTGAGTGACGAATTGAAAATGCATTATTTGCCGGAACATCACCTGCACCAAAGCATGGTCCACAGAATGCTGTTCTAACAGTTGCACCAGTTTCCATGATCTTTGCAATGCTGCCATTTCTAATTAATTCCATATAAACAGGCTGAGATGCCGGATATACACTTAATGAGAAACGTCCGTCACCGATGCTCTGTCCATCTAACATATCGGCAACATCACACAGATTTTCAAAACCGCCTCCTGCACAGCCTGCGATAACACCCTGATCAACATACATCTTGCCGTCTCTTACCTTATCACGCAAAGTAAACGGAACCTTATTTCCAAGGCTCACTGCTGCACGCTTCTCTACATCAGCCAGAATATCATCAAGATTAGCATTCAGCTCATCAATCGTATATGCATTGCTCGGATGGAATGGCATTGCGATCATCGGACGAACTGCTGACAGATCAACACATACAACACCGTCATAATATGCCACTGCTCCCGGATTTAACTCTCTATACTCCTCCGGACGTCTGTGTATCTCATAGAAATCCTGTACCTTCTCATCTGTCTTCCAGATAGATGAAAGACATGTAGTCTCAGTAGTCATAACATCGACACCGATACGGTAATCAACAGACAGATTGTCAACGCCAGGTCCGACAAACTCCATTACCTTATTTTTTACATAGCCGTTTGCAAATACAGCCTTGATGATTGCCAATGCGATATCCTGCGGACCAACACCCTTTACAGGCTTTCCTGTCAGATAAATTGCAACAACCTGAGGCATATCAATATCGTAAGTACGGCCAAGAAGCTGCTTTACAAGCTCTGGTCCTCCCTCACCACATGCCATTGTTCCAAGTGCACCATAGCGAGTATGGCTGTCTGAACCAAGAATCATCTTGCCGCAGCCTGCAAGCATTTCTCTTGCATACTGATGAATAACTGCTAAATGCGGAGGTACATAGACACCGCCGTATTTTTGTGCACAGGAAAGGCCAAACATATGATCATCCTCGTTGATGGTTCCGCCTACCGCACAAAGACTGTTATGGCAGTTAGTTAAAACATACGGAACTGGAAATTTTTCAAGTCCGCTGGCTCTTGCTGTCTGAATAATTCCAACAAAAGTAATGTCATGTGAAGTAAGACGATCAAACTTCACCTTTAAATGCTCGTCGTCCCCTGATGTGTTATGCGCCTGCAGAATCTGATATGCCATCGTCTGCTTTGCCGCTTCCTCTTTTGAAATTGTACGGCCTGTCTTTGCCGCTACTTGCACTGCCGCATCTGCATTGTCTGCGATCAGCTCTTTTCCGTCAATCAGGTATGCACCACTTTCAAATAATTGAACCATACTGTATGTACCTCCATGCTGTCTTGTGCGTATCTAAGCCAGGCAAAACCCTAACTTAAACTCCATTATAGTTTACTGTAAAAGATTTTGCAACCTGATACTATTTGAATTTTACTTGTAATTTTCTTACAGATTAGCTATAATGACAGTAATAGTGAAACGTCTATAAATAGTGAAAGAAAGGAATCAAAAATCATGAAGTTTATCACAATCGGCGAACTTTTAATGCGTCTTTCCCCTCCGGATTATGAGAAAATCCGCACTACCAGCTCTTACGTTGTCAATTTTGGCGGTGCTGAGGCAAATGTTGCTGTCTCCTTAGCAAACCTTGGCGTTGATACTACCGTATTTACTGTCCTTCCTGACAATGATATCGGACGAAGCGCAATCCGCTCCTTAAAGGCAAATGATGTACATACATCCCCTATTATCTTCGGCGGCGAGCGCATGGGCGTTTATTTCCTTGAGGAAGGAATTGGTGTACGTTCCTCTAAAGTAATTTATGACCGCAAACATTCTGCTTTTGCAGAATATGACTATACCACAGTTGACTTTAAGGCTTTGCTTGAAGGCTATGACTGGCTTCACTTAAGCGGAATCACACCGGCACTTTCTAATAGCTGCCAGATCTTAATCGAAGCTGCAATCTACGCTGCAAGACAGCTCGGCATGACAATCAGCTTTGACTGCAATTACCGCAGTATGCTGTGGAGCTTCGATGAGGCAAGAGATATCATCAGCCGTTACCTTCCATATGTTGATGTGCTTATTGGTATTGAGCCACTTCATCTGCAGGATGAAAATGGCCATGATTTAAAGGACGGCATGTCCATGCAGCCTGATTACGAGGAGCAGGATCGCATCTTCCAGGCAATGGCAGACCGCTATCATTTCAAGGCAATTGCAAGACATGTTCGCTACACCCACTCAAGCAGCGAAAACTCCTTAAAGGCTTACCTGTATTATAATGGACAGACATACGAAAGCAAGCTTTTCCGCTTCCAGATTCTTGACCGTGTAGGCGGCGGCGATGCCTTCTCATCCGGCCTGATTTACGCGCTGATGAACAATTACAAGCCAAGAGATGTTGTCAACTTTGCCGTTGCTTCCTCTGTTATGAAGCACTCTATCCATGGCGATACAAATATCACTGATGTTGAAAGCATCCAGAGACTTATGAACCAGAGCTTTGATGTGCAAAGATAAATTCAAAGAGAAATTCAAAGAGAAATTCAAAAATAAACGAGCTTGATCAATACAAAAAACGGCACGCGAGTGTGCCGTTTTTTCGTCTTTTAACATATCTAAAAATCAATAAAAATGGAAAAAATGCGTTCCCCAATTTATAATCTTAAACATCGGAGTCTCAAGCTCCTTTTTAGCTTCCTTCAATAGCTGCGGTATATCCAGATGCTGTGGACATTTCTTTGTGCAGGCACCACAGCCAACGCATTTTGCAGCATTTGTTGTCTCTTTTCTAAATGTCGTCATCTGAATATAGCGCCAGCGCGCGTGACTGTCCTCTGACAGCTGATTATAACACTGAAAAACAGCTGGAATATCTACTCCTTTCGGACATGGACAGCAATAATTGCATCCTGTACAGCCTACCTTTACACTGTTTTTTATATCGTTTTTCACATCCTCGATCAGCTGTCGCTCATCAGCTGTCAGGCAGCCCGGCAGCGCCAGTGATGCAGTTTTACAATTCTCATTTACCATCTCCATTGAGTTCATGCCAGATAACACACATGTTACCTGCGGCTGATCGTAAAGCCAACGAAGTGCAAGCGAAGCAGCTGACTCATTTACATTAGACTTTGCAATGCGCTTTTTCGCTGTCTCTGGCAACATTCCAACAAGACGTCCTCCTCGAAGAGGCTCCATAATGATCACTGGAAGATTTTTTTCTGCCGCATACAAAAGACCTTTTCTTCCTGCCTGAATATTTTCATCCAGATAGTTATACTGGATTTGGCAAAAATCCCAATCATAGGCATCTACAACAGACTGAAAGTTTTCTGTATTGCCATGGTAAGAAAAACCTATATTTCTAATTTTTCCGCTGTCCATCTTCTCCCTTATCCATGACTCAATCCCCATCGCCTTTAAACGTTCCCATGATGCCATATCATTTAACATATGCATCAGATAATAATCCACATGGTCTGTCTGCAAAAGTTCCAATTCCTGATTGAAAATTTTCTCTGCCTGTGAAATGGAACGCACCATATACTGCGGAAGCTTTGTCGCAATATAAATCTGATCTCTGCACTTGTTCTCAGCCAAAATACGTCCAAGAACTTTTTCATTATTTTTGTAGACATATGCAGTATCAAAATAGTTTATACCCTGTCTTATTGCCTCCATCACCTGATCATTTGCCTTCTGAAAATAGTCTCCAATTCCGCCTCCCTCAAATCGCATACATCCAAATCCAAGAAGCGAAATATTATTACCTTTTTTATCTTTGCGATACTGCATATTTTTTTCCTTTCTATTCTATAAAATCCTCTTGCATCGGATTTCTGACCTTTTGACTCTGGTATCATATTATAATACATGTACTGCAAAACCGCAATATCCGAGATTTTCTCCTTGCAGACATTGAGATAGACTGTTATACTGTATCATACCGGGATAAAATCTGCGAAAGCTCGCGCTTATCCAATCAGTTGCGACATTTTTGCATCATCTCCCGGACGTAACTTTAACACCAGTAGACAAGAAGTCCTCCGCTTCTAAAGCTGTGGGATGAATTGTTAAAAGAAACTACGTTGAAACAAGTGAAAAACAAGAAAGGTGGTTTTTGTTCTTATGAAGAAAACACTTGGTATTATCGGTGCCGAGCAGCAGGAAATTGATCTGTTACTTGAGCGCCTTTTGCTTGAAAAGACCGTCAAAAAGGCTGGACTGTCTTTCTTTTGCGGTACCATCCATGAGTATCCTGTTGTTATCGTAAAGGCCGGAATCGGAAAGGTAAATGCCGCAGCCTGCACACAGATGTTAATTGATCTGTTTGATGTGAAGATGATCGTAAACACAGGTGCTGCCGGATCCTTAGATTCCCGCATCAATATTGGCGATATTGTTGTCTCCACTGAGGTGATCCAGCATGATCTCGACGTTACAGATCTTGGCTATAAGCCAGGTGATGTTCCAGGTACTGGAAAGGTATTTACCTCTGACAAACTGCTCCATGATCTGGCTGTTTCCTGCAGCCATGAGGCGAATCCAGATGTTACAGTCTATGAGGGCTTAATCCTAACTGGGGACCAGTTTATTTCCGGACAGGAAAAGAAAAATTGGCTTATTGACACCTTCCATGGTCTTTGTGCTGAGATGGAAGGCGGTGCAATTGCTCATGTTGCTTCTTTAAATGAAGTTCCATTTTTGATCATTCGTTCCATCTCCGACAAGGCAGACGGAAGTGCCACAATGGATTACACTCAGTTTTCCAAGATGGCATCATATCACTCTGCACGCCTCGTTGAAGCATTGATTGAAAAACTGTTGGCACTATAATTATTTTACTTGAATCATCACCCCTACTTGGGTGCATACTATTTAGCGAAAGGAGTTTTACTATGTCCGTTTTAACTATTACAAAAAGCAATTTTGAAGAAACCGTTTTAAAGTCTGACAAGCCAGTACTGCTTGATTTCTGGGCTTCCTGGTGCGGTCCGTGCCGTATGCAGGGTCCGATTATTGATCAGCTTGCCGCTTCTCATTCCAACGTCGTATTTGGAAAGGTAAATGTAGATGAGGAGCCAGATCTTGCTTCCGAGTATGGCATTACTTCTATCCCAACTCTGATTATCTTTAGAGATGGCAGACTGATTGATCAGGTAACAGGTGTTACCTCTAAGGCTTCTATTGAGCGGATGCTCGGTCTGTAATCCTGCATTATTTTAAAATAAGATAATAATAGGATTTTTGACTCCCCCGTTTTTTATAAGACGGGGGAGTTCACATGTTTAATTTGAAAGGCTATACATATCTATGAGAAATAAGCATGTTTTACACATGGTTCAGGCAGCACTGATCGCCGCCATGTATGTCGTTTTAACTTGGGTTGCCAATCTTTTAAGACTCGCAAATGGTGTTATTCAGGTTCGATTCTCTGAGGCACTGACCATTTTACCATTTTTTACACCAGCAGCAATTCCAGGACTTTTTGTTGGCTGCATCATCAGTAACACCATCACCGGATCTGCAATCTGGGATATTTTGTTTGGCTCACTTGCCACACTGATCGGTGCTTTCTTTACTTATAAGCTGCGCCATATCAGCAAATGGCTGGCACCTCTGCCGCCAATTTTATCCAATATCCTTGTTGTTCCGCAGGTTCTTCGCATCGTCTATGGTGCACCAGACTCCATCTGGTACTTAACAGCTACAGTTGGCATAGGTGAGGTAATCTCCTGCGGCATACTTGGAATGCTTCTTTTGTTTGCACTGCAAAAGAATGCCAATCAGATTTTTCAGTGACCACCTTCATGCAGAGGAAAACAGAATGACCACACTAGAGTATGGATTGCTCTGGTGTGGTCATTATCATTTTAGGTTAAGCTACAGATTGATAGCGTGTGTATACATATTCGTAAATTCTCTGACGGTACATGGAGATGCTGAGTTCATCGTAACACTCCGGCAATTCTGCCCATAAAGTATCTCGAATAAGATTGTCTATCGCCGCCTTGGTCTCCTGTTTGTCCGTCCAGTGGTCAAGCTCAGAGATTTTTGCTTTTATCTTCTGGAACAGGTCAGCTGCAACTTCCTTCAATTTCTTTATGTCGTTCTTGCTTAAATCTTCACGGAACAACATATCATAAAGAGAAAGTTCTTCATCGCTACTGAATCCTTCACGGGCATAGCGCTGCTCTTCTGCATTCATCTGGTTTGCCAGGTCCATCAAATCCATGAATGTCTTCTCGATAGTGGCTCTGTCCTGCTCGCTGTTGTAAGCCTCGATGATCGCCTGATAGCGCTCGTAGTAGTTGATACGATCAGGATTAGTAAAGAGCATCCTATCCAGCTTCTGACGGATCACTTCCTCTAGATCGTGCATCACAAGATTCTTTTTCTTCACCTTTGCAAACTCTCTGCGAAGCAAATCAAAGTCGATTGCACTGATATCAAACCGGCGAGGTTCTTCACGCATTATTGAAGGTGTGTGCTGAATCTCCACATAGGTGCTGATGATTCCATTAATCTCAATCATCAAATCTGTGGTATTGATATGCTTTCGCTTCTTCTGGAGTTCTGCATAAATGGCTGCAATAGCTTCATACTGCTTACGAGTGTGCCCGGTAATATCCTCTCGGTCAGCATATTTCATCAAACGATTCAGCTCAGAAGCATACGTTGAGAAAGTCTTCTTGTCCTCAATGGAGCCACAGACCGCATTAGCAGCTTCCTGAAGATAAGACAGCTTCATAAAATCATAGGCGCTAATGAGCATTTCCAAATCAAAATCATTTTCAGACAAAAAGGTCTTTGCTTTATCTATCGTTTCAATAATACGAGCGATCAGTTCCTTCTTGTCAACGGTCGGATCAGTTCCACCGCCGCCACCAACATTTGCAGTATAATCAGCAAGTGCTTTTCTCAGTGCTTTGACAATGCCGATGTAATCAATAATCAGTCCGTTGCTCTTACCTTCGGCAACGCGGTTTGCACGTGCAATTGTCTGCATGAGGGTGTGGGCTTTCAGCGGTTTATCAAGGTACAGGCAGCTCAGACACTTCACATCAAATCCGGTAAGCCACATGGCACAGACAAAGACAACTCGAAGCGGATTCTTGGAATCTTTAAATTCCTTGTCCAACTCTCGCTTCTCCATCTTAGTTCTGTGGTATTTGATATTCAAATCCCATTTCTTGAATGTCTGAATTTCATTTTGTTCCTGACTGATGACAACAGCCATCTCTGTTTCCTGCATCCATTTCAGTTTGCGCTCCAGTTCCTGCGCTTCCTGCTGGGAGGCAGATTTGATCTGCTGTTTTAACTTCTTGATTTCATCTTTCCAGTATTCTTGTACGTAATTATACATGCGGACACAGGTCACCTTATTCAGACATACGAACATAGCCTTACCGCTTGTCCAGAGGTCAGAGTAGTGACTCACAAAGTCACGAGCAATAGATCTAAGCCTAGGCTCGGCTGTGAGTAAGTGTATCTCCTTTGCAAATTCAGCTTCTAGTTTGTCCTGCTGATCTACATCGAGATCGGCATTCTCGATAGCATCCAGAATCTGATTGGTGATTTCTGGATTGTGGAGGTCAACAATTTTCTCTCCACGGTTCTCGTAGTAAAGCGGAACGGTCGCACCATCCTCAACTGCTCTCTTGAAGTCATAGACAGAAACATAGCCACCAAAGGTACGTGCGGTAATATTGTCACTAGAGAGCAATGGTGTACCGGTAAATCCAATACGTGCTGCCGTCGGCAGTAACTTCATCATATTATCTGCGAAAATACCATACTGGCTTCTGTGAGCCTCATCGGACATGATGATAATATCGTGATCTGGATAGATCGGCTCTGCATCTGGTTTATTGAACTTCTGAATCAACGTAAAGATGAAACTTGGATTTCCTTTCAATTTACTCACAAGGTCATCACCACTGGAGGCAATAAACTGAGGAGCCTTTGTCTTTCCAAGAAGTCCACAGTTCTCGAAGGTATCACTAATCTGTGTGTTTAATTCATCTCGATCAGTCAGAACCACAAAAGTAGGTGAACCCTCAAATTTTCTACGCACCTTCTGAGCTAAGAACACCATGGAATAACTCTTTCCAGAACCCTGTGTATGCCAGAATACACCCAACTTACCGTCATTTAACTTACGGGCAGCATAAGCTTTAATAGCTTCATTAACTCCAAGATACTGATGGTTACGAGCGAGAATCTTTGCTGTGTGACCGCCTGAGTGATCATAAAGGATAAAATTCTCGAAGAGGTCTAGGAAGTTCTCCTTCCGGCAGATTCCTCGAAGCATTGTCTCTAAGGCAACGCTTCCTTGGTCTTCCTCAGCCAAACGCTTCCACTCGTGAAAGAATTCATATTTGCTTCCAAGTGTTCCGACCTTTGCTTCCGTACCATTGGACAGCATTAGGAATGCGTTGTAATAGAACAGATGCGGAATGGTATCCTGGTAATCAGTATAGTTATCATCATAGGCATTCTGAACGTCTACTGTGTTTTTCTTCAGCTCCACAAACAAAAGAGGAATACCATTCACAAAACCTACGATGTCAGTACGTCTGCGGTACAGATCTCCGTGAATTTTCAATTCCTTAATGGCAAGGAAGTAGTTGTTGTCTGGATTTTGAAAATCAAGAACAGCAGCTTTCTTTGTTTCTGTCTGACCGTTTGGCTTCTTCACCGTCACAGGGATTCCTTCGCGAATGAGGAAATACTTTTCTTCATTGATCTGAAGCAGAGAGGAAGTAGAAAGTCTGTGTTCCAGTGCTTTTTGAGCTTCATCCATTTGGTTTTCTGTAATCCAAGGATTGAGCTTTTTCAGCGCATCTCGGAAGTAGCGCGTGAGCAGAATATCACGGTAGCTCTCACGACCAAAGGTGCCATTCTTACCGAGAACTTCTGTGTTGTATGCGAACTTCACATCCCAGCCCAGTTCGTTCTGAAGTAGATTACCGGCACTTTCCTGCACGAGGATATTTTCGGAATAATCATAGCTCATAGTGTTTCACCTCCTTTTAGTTTGATATTGCATTCATTATTTCTAGCTTTAATTCTTCATCAGTTTCGTATGTCCCATCTAAAATAGCTGTCATAATTTTATGCAATAATTCTTTGCTAATTTTTCCGGCAGCGACTTGATAACTGATATTTTCTGTAATTGACATAAAGTTTTGTGCTACACCTAAATATCCATTAAACAACAAAAATTGTAAGGACAAAGTAATTGCGAGGCGTTTATTGCCATCCGCAAAACAGTGAAATTCACATGTGCAGTAAAAAAGATGAGTCAGTTTATCGACAAAATCAGGATAATATAAATCGTTCTGAATATGTTGTAAGACACTATCTAATTTTCCAGTATCCAATGGCTCATAAGTACCGCCACCGCTATATGTAATAGTCTTTCTGTGAATTACTTCTGCCTGTTCGAGTGTGAGATATATAATGCCATCCATTTAATCACGCTCCTTCAATCGCTTTAATACAGCTTGGTTCTCCTGCATTAAACGATCTAATTCATCACCAGCAGCACCTAAGAATTTTTGATAATCATCCTTATCCAACGGTTGAATATATTCTGCTAATTGGTAATGAAAAGCGTCTCTTAGTGCCATATCACGGCTAGCCATTTTTACACGACCTCGTTGGATAAGAGGTTTCCATAAAGCCATGCTTTCAAAAGATTTAAGAAGCATTTCCGTCTCTTGTATAGAAAGCATGTGTCCAACTCGTGCGTATTCCCTTTGTATAGCATCAGCTAATCCACTTTCGTATGCAGCAATAATATCTAATATTTCACTATAAAATGTGTCACGAACTTTTTCATTCGCTTTCAAATCAAGAATTTTTTTATACTCATTAGCTTTCTCCTTGAATATGCTCACATATATCATGTCAGTGAAATGAGCATATTTATAACGATTATCTTCAACACAGTTTTTTAAGGCATCTGTAAAATTCCTTCGATAATTATCTTCCTGAAGCGAGGAAAACAGAAAATCTTTATCACGCTGATTGATGTATTTTGTGCCACCACCAGTTTTTCTATTGATAAGGTCGATAACAATATCGAGCATCATTTGTCGTAATGCTCTTGCTTTATCACTCTCTGAAAGCAGCATTGCCATATTCAAAAATGCACGAAAATCAAACACACCAAGTACCGTAATTTTGGTAGGGACATTTATGTCCTTACCAGAATTCTTAAATGCTTCAATAAAAGACTTAAGTCTTTTTCCACGAAGCACCTCATATCCATTTTCTGTAAGCTCTTCGTTGTTTTGTTCCAAATATCGGCTGATTGTTCGCATATCAACTTCAAAGAAGTTTGCTGTCATCTCACGAGTTACATAAATTTTACCATTCCATGTTATTCCTTCAACACCGGACTTTAGCTGAATTTCTTCAACGGCAATCTCATTATTTAATATGTTTTGTCTATCTAATCTTGAGTTCGTCAAATCTTTTGCCATATTCTTACACCTCCAATTTACCGCTCATAAGTTTTGGTAATAAGCGATCACGTGCTTCTGTTGCAAATTGTATTTGTAATTTAAGGGCTTCAATTTTTCTCTGGTACGATTCACATACAGCATTGAATTGCTCTTTAATTTCATTTGTTGGCACAAATACTAATATTTCTACAAGCATTCTTTTCGTTAAAAATTTTATGGTAGAGCCACTCGCTCCTTGAAATAATTGTCTCATACTGTCTTTAACTGCATAATATAGCAGATAAAGATTTTCAGGGTCTTTTGGCGAAAATACATACGTTCTCTGGTAGGCTTCAAATTGTCCTCTATATAATTTGACGTTAAAATCTCCATTTCCAGCCAATATGACTGCATCACAATCGAAAGAATATGACGGTGCTTTTATTGGCTCTTGGGCACAAGTGAAAAATGGATAGGCTCCATCGTCTGTTCCGAAGTTCGCATCTTTTTTTCCAGTCAAGATAGGAGCGATTATATCAAGATTTACCTTTTCCCACCCTTCCGGAACACCATCTACAATTTCCACGTCCTCATATCCCGGAAAACGCAAATCCACAAACCATTCCTTATAGAGACGTTGTGCCGCTTCCTCAAGGAGTTTGATCTGTTTCTGGTTGTTTTCAATGAGTTTATCGTATGCAACAAGAAAATTTGATCTGTGAACTTGTGTTACATAATTTGGTAAGGAAATTTCGATACTACTCAATAAACGAGTATTCAAACTTGGCATAGTTGCTCCAATTGAAATCATTTCCATCCATCGACCAATGTATGGACTACGTAACTGATAATATATAAATGGCGGATAGCATTTCTCAGTATCAAGAACAACTTTCAAACAATCGCTACCAGTCATCCATCCATCTTCATAGTCGGTAACTAAGATACATTTTCTTACATCACCTTTACGTGCAATCATGAGATTACCCGCATGAACTTGATGACGGCTCAGACGTTTAGCATGTTCTTCAGGAACTTTTAGTAATCCTGAATGAAGAATTTTTCCATCTTTCATATCCTTAGGCATTACAATAGGAACTCCAGTTTCTGCATAATCAGAACTATGCAACTGAGAACCAAAAGGTCCAGGTTGTATGCTAATTGATAAATCTCCTAATGTATATTTTTCTCGACTCATAGTCCCATCTCCTTCATATTCTGTGAGATAGTATCCATCAAATCATTAGACTCAGCCTGCAGAGAAAGTAGTTCCTTATGGATTTCTGCCATACGTTCTTCAAAATCAACGCCGTCATCTTCGATTGGAGCAACACCGACATATGCTCCCGGTGTCAATGACCATCCTTTTTTTTCAATTTCTGCAAGTGTGGCGGCCTTGCAGAGACCAAGAACATCCTGATATTCTCCTTCACCGAACTTCTCATAGAGCCAATGCGCCTCTTTTGCAATGGTAAGATCATCGGTAAGAACAGCAATACGCTCATCATATTCAGCTTGTGTGCTTTTTTTATCTCGCTTGTCAGCAGCAGAAACAGCATCCTTTGCTTCTTTGCGGAGTGCCTTCAGTTTTTCAGAAAGCGTATGTACAATCTCTTCAAAGGAATCCTCAGAATGTAGTGCTGTGTGGTATTCATCAAGGAGATTTCTATACTTATCAATTTCGCCACGATGCAGCCATACGATGGCATTCAGGTTTTTCAGCTGCCATTCAGACCATTCGTTGAGCGTGCGGTCAACTACGGTATAGTAGTTTCTGGCATCGATGAAAAGAACCTTATCCTTGATGGCTTCGGCTTTTCCCTTATCGAAGAACCAAAGAGAGCAAGGCAGTGATTTTGTATAGAAGAAGTTGTTACCAACACTGACCATAGCATCCACATGTCCTGTCTTGATCAGGCTCTCGCGGATATCTTTATCTTTTCCCTGACTGTCAGTAGCAGAATATGCCATAACGAATCCTGCGCGACCATGCTCATTCAGATAGCTGTAGAAATAGGAAATCCAAAGATAGTTTGCATTTCCGACTTCTTTATTTTTATTAACACCCGGCATACCAAAAGGCAGTCTTCCGGCACTTTCGCAGGATTCAGCTTTTACCTTATCTACATTGAATGGAGGATTTGCCATGATGTAATCGCAGCATCCGTTCAAATTGTGAGCATCATTGTAGAAGGTGTTTGCCTCATCTCCGGACTTGATAACACCAGTAAGGCCGTGGACAGCCATATTCATCAAACATAGCTGAGCATTATATTCTACCTTTTCTTGTCCATAGAAAGTCATGGTGCTGTTGGCGTTCATTCCTGCCTGATTGACGAAGTCACCACTCTGAATAAACATACCGCCACTACCACAGGCGCAATCCAGCAGAATTCCGCTTTCCGGTTCCAGTACATTTACAATCATTTTTACTAGAGATTTAGGTGTAAAGAATACACCATCGTCCGATGCGATGTTCTTTGCAAATTTATTCAGGAAGTACTCGTAGATACGACCAATGATATCACCGCCGATTTCATCAAGAGCACTGTTGTTAAAAATACGAAGAAGTTCAGAAAGAATTTCATCAGAAAAATCGGTGTAGCTTTTGGGAAGGACACCAGTCAATTGTTCACTCTGGTCTTCAATAAGCTGCATCGCATTATTGACTACTTCACCAAGGCTATTCATTTTGTGGCCATCTTTATTGCAGAGGTCTGCGGCCTTAATATCTTCTGGAAGTCCAAGCAGATAACTGTATTGCGCTTCTTTTGGTAGGAACAGTGCACTCTTAGCAGCAAAGTCACTTGCCTCCACAGGCATTACACGACCGCCACGAGAAGGACGTCCTTTCAATATTTCAGCTTCAACCTTTTTAAATCTGCTGTAAGCATATCTTAAGAATATCAATCCAAGAACTGGCATGCAGTATTGATTTGATGTCAGCTTTGAACCCTGACGTAAAAGATCTGCAGACTCCCATAGTTCTGCTTCCAGCTTTCTTATGTTTATCATTGCTTGTTACCTCTCTTTATATCAAAATTCAGCCATGCTTCTTCTACATCTTCATAAGGAAGACAGTTTTTCTCGCAGTAGGCTTTAATATTTTTCATTGCTTTAATATTAGGTCTAGCTTTTCCTGCTTCCCATCGATTAACAGTTGAAAATGCTACACCAACAATTTCAGAGAATTCCATTTGTGTTAATAACGCACATTCTCTGAGTTTTTTTATTTCTTCTGGAAAATTCATATCTATTTTCTCCTTGATTTTACATGCATCAATGTATCATTATTATAACAAATAAATATAAACTTTTCCAGTCCTGAAATAGGATTAAGAACCGTATCGGTGCAGTTGACCTGCCTGCAAGCAAAGAAAAAACGGCATAGCTGGATTTCTCCGAAACTATGCCGAATTATTTTTCTTACATCATTTCTTTTAATTCATCTGGTGTAAAGACATACTTAGAATTGCAAAACTGACAGCAGGTCTCAATATTCTCTCCTGCATCAATCATTTCCTGAATGTCTGATTTTTTAATACTTGCGATTCCTCGTGCAAAACGCTCCTTACTGCATCCGCATTTAAATGAGACAGCCATGCGATCAAGAACTGCAAGCTCCATATCGCCAAGAAGCTCCTGCAAAATATCTTCCGGTGTTTTTCCACTGTCGAGCATTGCTGTTACTGAAGATACTTTTGCCAAACGCTTTTCTAGTGCAGAAATGGTTTCTTCTGATGCATCTGGCATAAGCTGAATAATAAATCCTCCTGCCTGACGTACAGTATTGTCCTTATTCATCAGCACGCCCAATCCAACACTAGATGGTGTCTGCTCGGAGACAGCAAAATAATATGTCAAATCCTCGGCAATCTCTCCACTTACAAGATCTGTCTGTCCCACATACGGATCCTTCAGACCAATATCTTTGATTACGCTTAGCACACCCTTTCCAATAGCACCTGCTACATCAAGTTTTCCAATAGAATTTGCCTGAATAAGTACAACCGGATTTTGTGCATATCCCTTTACATGACCATGAGAATCAGCTGTTACTGTCAGAGAACCAATTGGGCCATCACCCTGAATTTTAACAGTCAGAAGTTCTTTATCTCCTTTAAGCATGCTGCCCATCATGACAGCTGCTGTCATTGTACGTCCTAAAGCTGCAGTAACAACCGGGCTTGTATTATGTGCATTTCTTGCATATTCTGTAAGATCTCTTGTGGTTGCGGCAAACGCACGGATCTGACCATTTGCAGCCGTCGCACGAATCATATAGTCACTCATGTTTCTTCCTCTTTTCTTTATAAGTTTTGCAGCGGTGTCTTTCCCTTTTCGCGTGCTATTATGTACACACGATCGGTATCTTTCGTTGCAGGTGCACCATTTTTATCAATTGCAGCAAGAAATATCATGCCCGACTCTTCAATTGCACAGCGCACCTCATCAATAGAAAACGCACGCTGCTCATGATATTCGTCAAAACGTTCATAACGATTATCCTCTTCCTGCACAAACAGCGTCAGCGCATAGCTGTTGATTCGTTTTTCTTCATCATAATCATTATCCCAAATAAAGCTTACCTCTTCATCTGCATCACAAAAACTCTGACAGCCAATACTCTTAAAGTAATGGTCAGTCTTTAGATCAAATAAAAATATGCCATTTGGATCCAGATAATTATTGACGAGACGGCACACATTAACAAGATCATCGTATTCAGTCAGGTAATTCATTGTGTCACACAAGCTAATTACCGCGCGCACAGTTCCGTAAAGCTCAAACTCTCTCATATCCTGATTCAGATATAAAATAGATCTTCCACTTTGCTCACGCTTTTCAACAGCCTCTGCCAGCATTTCTTCTGAATTATCCACACCGATCATGTCAAATCCCTTCGCATCAAACATCTCGGTTAACGTTCCTGTTCCACAGCCTAGCTCTAGCATCAAACCATCCTCAATGCCAAATTTTTTAAGCTGATCGGTTACAAAATTGCACCACTCCTCGTATGGAATTTCCTCCATCATACGATCATAGACAAGTGCAAATGCATGATATGCGTTCATAAATTCCCACGCCTTTCTTTTTTCTCCTCCACAACGGTTCAAGAACTTATTATACCTGATTTGAAGCTAATTTACAAGATTTTGACATCATCCAATAAAATAGAATACAAAATACTAGTGCAAAAGCAACACCAAACACGTTCTGTATCACACGCAAACTTACTGCACCCTTAAGTCCATAAGTCTGCGCAGCAATTGCAAGTGCGCCAAACGTATTAAATACTGCCTGCCATCCATATTTTACTGAAAATCCAACTCCGATTCCTCCGATAATTCCAATATATGCGTATATCGATGGCGGAAGCAGATAATACAATGCAACAAAGCAGATTACACCAGCAATGTTTCCAATAATTCTTTTTCTGACTCTATACTGCATATCCTCCATGAAAGGTACTATTGCTGACATAGCTGCAATACCCGCCCACATTGCTCTCGGCATTTTACATACCTGTGCAATAAAAAGCACTGTTGGCACACAAAGTATCTGGCACAGCTGCCATTTTGTTCTGGAAGATGTAAGGTCAAATTCTCTTATAATATCTTTAATTGTTCTCTTATAAGTTCTATTTTTATGATTTCTGAAAAATACAAGACAGGTAAGCAATGCTCCTACCACCATTGCTGCTAATCTCATCTGATAACTTTTTCCTGTCACGTCATATCCATACAAAAGTAAGTATCCCAAAACTAAAGTTGACTGGTTAAACATAAATGGATTATGACATCCAAAAATAATAAACACTGCAAGTGCTGCTATATTCAAAAGTATACCCAACACAGGTGACACATGATTAGCCAAATGTGGAAATACTGCCATAATTACAAAGAACAATGCAAGTAATATCGTTGACTGTCCTGTATGGATTCCCAAATCTGCATTTCTAAATACCATAAGGCATAATAAAACTACTACACCTACAATACTATTTTCATTGCCAAACAAAATGCTAAAAACAGTAACAAAACCAAAGCAAAATATCATTGTGAGCGCAATCTTTACAAGATATACAAGCATATGATATGCTTTTTCCTTCCCTGTCCCACTTGTCTTAAGCATCTTTTTTGATCCTGCCTGATTTAACTGCAATTCCTGATAAAACGTCATATCCTTCCTCCTAGTATTTTATAATTATTGTAATGGAAGCTGCACAACAAACCTGCATCCTCCATATTCGCGATTTTGTGCTTCAATCGTTCCGCCTGCACTGTCAATAATTCGCTTTACAAGTGCAAGACCAAGACCATTTCCTTCTGCCTTATGGGAACCATCTGCCTGATAAAACTTATCAAATATCCTGTTTTTTATTTCCTCGTCAATTCCAGGGCCTTCATCTTCCAGAATAAATTTTACCTGATCATTTTCCTGTTTTAAAAACATCGTAATTATTCCCTGATTAGGACTAAACTTAATGGCATTATCCAAAAGATTTATCCAGATATGCATAAAAAGTCCTTCATTTCCTACATATTTAACAGCCTCCATCTCTACCTGAAATCCAATTTTCTTCTGTGTCCACTTTGATTCTAGCGAAAGGATTGCCTGTCTGATCTGCTCATCAAGACGATATTTTGTCTTTTTCATTGGAATATTCTGATTTTCCAACTTAGACAGCAGAAGAATATTTCCAACAAGACAAGACAATCTCTGAGTATTAAACAGGATTTTCTCTACATATTCATTTTGTTCATTCGAAAGCTCCTCTCCCTGTAGCAGCATCGTATAGCCCTCAATTGCATTTATAGGTGTTTTAAACTCATGTGAAACATTAGAAACAAAATCCATCTGCAATATTTGTGTAGCACGAAGCTCTTTTGTCATCACATTAAAGCTATTATATGATTGTGCCACTTCTGCAATACGACTGCTTGTTTCTAACTGTTTATCAAAATCTCCCTGCGAAACATCCTTCATTGCCTCGCTAAGCTTTGTGATCGGCTCCAAAACCTTTCCATTTAAAAGCACTGTAATTAATCCTGCAATCATTGTATTAAAAATCAACAACCAGACAATCGCAGGAATATTTTCCGGCATTTCCAGAAAATGCTTTAAAAACGCAAAAAGTAATGCTGAAATTATCATCGAACAGGCCAATGCCAGCCAAATAATGCCTGTCAGATATGTGCGAATTTTAAATTCCTTCTCTTTTCTTTTTTTCATGATTTCTTTACCACCTTATATCCAATCCCTCGCATAGTGACAATTTCAAAATCAGAGTTTTCCTTAAATCGCTCTCTAATTCTTCCAATATGAACTTCAATCGTATGTGGATCAGCCTCTGTTTCCACTCCCCAGACATCGTCCATCAGCTGCTGTTTTGTAAATGTACGTCCTGGCGATGCTGCCAATTTGTACAAAAGCAGAAATTCCTTTTTGGGAAGCACCTGAATTTCTGAACCTATTTTAACAGTCATTTGATCATAATCAAATTCTGTAGAGCCAATTACGATTTTATGTTCACTAAGGATCTGCGCACGCCTCAGCAATGCCCCAACTCGTAAAACCATCTCATTTACATTAACTGGCTTTACCATATAGTCATCACTTCCTGACAAAAATCCCTGACGCATATCATCAAACGTACCTTTTGCCGTAATCATCAGCACTGGAATCTGATATCCTGCTGCCCGTAGCCTAGAAACAAGCTCATACCCATCCATTACAGGCATCATAATATCAGAAATGATCAGATCGATGTACGCTGTGTCAAGCGTTTCCAATGCCTGCATGCCATCTGACGCGCATTTAACCTGATATCCATTTTTTTCAAGTACTTTTTGAAACAATTGACTCAATTCCTTATCGTCTTCCACTATTAAAATCTTAAACATGTCTCCTCCATATTAAAACAAAAATCGTACCCATCCAAGCAAATGCTGTATTAAGAAAATCTTCCCTTGCTTCTCTTTCCTCATTGCAATTGCTTCTACATTATATGGATTATTGTATGTTCCGTCTTCCAACACCTGTCTTGACATTTTTTCATACGTCATCATGCCTTCCTCAAGCTGTTTGTTAATTTCACTGCTTCGGATGACTAACATAAGCTCTGTATCAAGATATGCACTTCTCATATCCATATTAAAAGAACCTATCACCGATAAATTATCATCAATCAAAATACTCTTTCCATGATATGAGAAACCACCTTCATACTCCCAAATATCAATCCCTGTATCTACGATTTTATCCCTGTTTACTGCATAATCTGCTGAACCAAACGGATTCCCATTATTTGCAGCAGAATTTGTCATGACAGAAAATTCCGAAACGTTCTTCGTAACATCTGCCCATGTATTATACATCATTTCATTGCAAATGATATACGGTGTATGAATTTTTACCCTTTCTTTCGCATTTTTCATAAGTTCCCCTAGCGTATACCAAACCACAGGCTCTTTTGCACCTGTATGGATAGGATTTGACACCAGAGTAATCTTTTCTGTCTCAAAGGTTTCATCTGTATAATCACTGTCAAAAATACGCTCTTTATACTCTGCAGCATATTCTTTATATTCTTCTTCCATTCTTAAGGCTGCTTTCTTCACAGAAGCCTTATCTGCCAATTTTTTATCTTCATGAAAATAAGCACAGTCATCCTGTTTCCATATATTTTCAAAATAATCCAGCAATTGGCTAACAGAATTTTCCTTCTGTGGATTCTCGCATATAACAAGGACATCTCTGTCATAATTTTTATATTTTTCAAAATCACCAAGAAAATAATTATACGTATTTCTTCCACCAAGAATATATATACTTCCATCTGCTATCAAATATTTATCATGCATCCTTCCCATCATTTTCCATGGTGTTAATGGATTTGCCCGATTATAAATCTTCACTTCAATATTTTCATGAGAAGATAACGCATAAAAATAAGGATTCCATTCCATAGCAGTCCAGCTTTCAAAGCCATCTGCTAGTATGCGAACTTTAATGCCTCTGTTTGCAGCCTCAAGAAGAGCTCCCATAATCAGCTTTCCGCTCTCATCAGAGTGAAATGCAAAAGTAGATAAAATAATCTCTTCCCTTGCATTTTGTATCAAACGGATTCTCTGTAAAAGAGCTTCATTGTTTTCTTCTATAATCGTGGCTCGTTCTGGGTTCTCACTAATCTGATTCCAATTTTTAATTTCCTCTTGAACTGCTGTTTTTGTTTCAGAAGATACTTTAGGCTGTTTTTTATATGCAGTGTAAATCCCAATTGCTTCATAAAAAATAATGACAAGAATCACTGCCAGTATACAAAAAATAATTTTTTGGATTTTACGCTGTTTGCTCATAGTATATTATCTTCCTTTCTTACTTGCTGCATGTAGCATACAAATAAAAACTCAATTAAACCTCAACAGAGGCTGACTTTTCCCAAAAACACTTTATTTTATTTACAAAAACAAAAAAATCCAGTATACTCATTGTATGGTGAATCTACATTGACATGATCTCTCACAAAGGAAAGGAAACAATATGATTTTATCCTATATCCGAAAAAATCAGTGTAAGCGCCTTTTTTACCCGCTGATGCTGCTTGGCGTCGTGATTTTTCTTGTATGGCGCTCGCCTGTCACTGAATATGTGACAAAACGCACAATCAGCAATGCCGTGCTTATCAATGATTCCATGGCAAAAAAGGTTTTGTATGCGAAAATTAAAACGGGGACACTCTACTACAGCGGCGAGGACTGTCTGGCAGGCGGTGAGCTCGTTGGACATTATTACTACGAGCTTATAGGCGGAAGCTGTCATTTTTATCTCATCCGTGCTGTGGCTGGCTATCCAGCTTCCAAAACACTTGAAGGACAGACTATTATAGGACGCGTTGATGCTTTTGAACCCGAAATTCTAGATCCGCTCACACAAAAGCTTGCTGAAGATATTTCATGGGATGCAAAATCCCTTAAAAGCGTTTGCCAGAAATATTTTGTCAACCAGACTGCCTATCTAAACAGGCGTGAAATTGTGCTTATGGTTGTCCTTCTTTTGGTGTTTGTCTTAATGATTGTGGTTTTTATTCGCACATTTTTATATATCATAAATCCACGTCTAACAAAAACCTACCGAAATCTGGAGCACTATGGCAATCCTGAGAAAATTTTAAATGATGTGGAAAAACAAATTCGTCGAAGGATTCTTCTGCAGACAAAGACACTTATTCTGACGCCTCGCTATCTTGTTGAGCTCTCTGATGATATATGTGCCATTATCCCACTGCCGGAAGTATTATGGATCTATGATCATGCTGCTATGCGCCGTACCATAAAGGGACGCCAGTTAAGCTATACAATCCATGTTGTCACCATGAAGGGTGAGGAATATACACTGACTGGCAAATCACATCGTGAAGTCAGCGCTATATATCACGAGCTAAATACTCGTTATCCGAATTTTTTCTTCGGTTATTCAAAAGAACATCAGGAAATGGTTCAATATGTGCTGCATGAAATGAAAAATGAAAAAGCATAAGAAATCTGTATAGAAAATGAATCAGAGGACATAATAAAAATGTCAGAAATCTAGCGGCATTTTAAATGCCGCAGTCAGCTGACAGGCGGTTATGATTCCCCCCTCTAAACCGCAAAGCTTACAAATGATATCATTTATTATTTATCCTCCCCTTTCAAAGAAGAGCCGGCAATGACTGCCGGCTCTTTCTTCTATAGAAGATATATCCACGAATTGCTCCACTGCTTCGCAGTTCTCGCAATTCTAAAAACATGAGGATTCGCTGATTTTCTTGATCGGCTTGTGACTTTTCGACCCTTGTATCACTTTGAGATTGCTTCAAATGCTTCCTGAAGATCATAAATAATATCATCAATATTTTCTGTACCAATTGAAAGGCGAATGGTGTTTGGCTTAATTCCCTGCTCTGCCTGCTCAGCCTCGTTTAACTCAGCATGTGTAGTAGATGCCGGATGAATAACAAGAGACTTTACATCTGCTACATTTGCAAGCAGTGAGAACAGCTTCAGCTGATCAATAAATTCCTGTGCTTCCTTTGCGCCGCCCTTAATCTCGAATGTAAAGATAGATCCGCCGCCATTTGGGAAATACTTCTTATAAAGTGCCTGCTGCTCTGGGTCTTCTGATACTGACGGATGATTTACTTTTTCTACAAGCGGCTGTTTCTTTAAGAAATCTACAACCTTAAGTGCATTCTCTACATGTCTCTCTACGCGAAGTGACAATGTCTCAAGTCCCTGCAGGAAGATAAATGCATGGAACGGTGAAAGAGTTGCACCTGTATCACGAAGTAAAATGGCACGGATTCTTGTAACAAATGCTGCAGGACCTGCTGCATCTGCAAAGCTAATTCCATGATAGCTTGGATCTGGCTGTGTCAGCTGTGGGAACTTTCCTGATGCCTTCCAGTCAAATGTTCCTCCATCTACAATAACACCTCCGATGGTAGTTCCATGACCACCGATAAACTTTGTTGCAGAATGTACTACTACGTCTGCACCATACTCGATTGGTCTTACAAGATACGGTGTTGCAAATGTATTATCAATAACAAGCGGAATCTGATGCTTGTGTGCGATCTTTGCGATCTTCTCAATATCAACAACCTCTGAGTTTGGATTTCCCAGCGTCTCGATGAAAACCAGCTTTGTATTCTCCTTGATAGCTCCCTCAATCTCTTCATAATTGAATGGATCTACGAATGTTGTGTTAATGCCATATGATACAAATGTATGTGCCAGCAAATTGTAGGTTCCACCATAGATATTCTTTGCTGCAACAACATGATCACCTGCAAATGCCAGATTCTGGATTGCATATGCAACAGCTGCTGCGCCAGAGCCAACTGCAAGTGCTGCAACACCACCCTCAAGGCTGGCAATTCTCTTCTCAAATACATCCTCAGTCGGATTAGTCAGTCTTCCGTAAATGTTGCCTGCATCCTTTAATGCAAAACGGTCAGCTGCGTGCTGAGAGTTATGAAATACATAAGAAGATGTCTGATAAATCGGAACAGCTCTTGCATCTGTTACTGGATCAGCTTCCTCCTGTCCTACGTGAAGCTGCAGTGTCTCAAACTTTAATTTTCTTTCCTTTAATGTACTCATATTTAAATCCTCGCTTTCAGGTGGTGTGTTTTTTTGTTTCACTGTCTGTATTATAGCGAAGGCGCCTGTCTTTGTCTAATACACAAAAACAAACGCCTGTTATTGGATTTTCCTATAGCCATAGTGGATGATTAAAGTGGCTTTTCATCACTTCAGCACCAGATTCTTGTATTTTGCAAGCTCATTAACATAAAGCTGCGCCAGTTCACTTAACGGAATACTTTTTCTCTTCACATAACCGATTGTCATGACCTCAGTTTCCTCAAGCGGAACTGCCGCATAGTCACTTCCGTTTAACTCCTCACAGATAATACCTGAACACAAAGTATAACCATTTAGACCAACCATTAAATTCAGCATACTTGCTCGGTCATCTACCTGAATTGTCTGTTTATACTCGTAGGTACTAAAAACCTCCTCTGCAAAGTAGAATGAATTTGTCTTTCCCTGATCAAATGTAAGACACGGATACTTTTCAAGCTCTTGTAAGCTAACACTGGACTTTGATGCAATCGGATTTTTCTTCCACACATACACATAAGTATTGCAATCAAACAGTGGGATAAACTCAAGCTCACTCTCATGAATCAGCTTCATCAAAATTTTCCGGTTAAAGTCACTCATATAAAGAATGCCGATCTCACTGATAAAATCCTTTACATGCTCAATAACAGTTCCTGTCTTTGTCTCATGAATTGCAAACGCATAATCGTCCATACCAAATTCCTTTACCATCTCAACAAATGCCTTAACGGCAAAGGTATAATGCTGCATGGAAACGGCAAAGCGCTTCTTTGTTTGTGTCTTCTCTACGTATCGCTGCTCCATCAAACGATACTGCTCAACAACTTGTCTGGCGTAGCCTAAAAATTCATTTCCCTCTGTTGTTACAAGGATGCCTCTGTTTGTTCGTCCGAATATACGGATTCCAATCTCTCTCTCAAGTTCCTTTACTGCCTCTGAAAGACTCGGCTGAGAAATAAATAATTTTGCTGCTGCCTGATTCATTGATCCGCAGTCCGCGACCGCAATCGCATATCGTAATTGCTGTAATGTCATTGCTACCGTCTCCTATTTTGTATGTTAGTATATCATACAGAAAAAGGCCCTGCTCTCTGCAGGGCCAAAAGGGAATAAAAAGGGGAGGGATGCCGATTACTTCATCGGCTATGAAAAAGATATATGAATGTCCAGTTGATTTCTCAACTGTGCCTACATCATAACCGATAAATGTGTTCATTTTTTGTCCAAATTTTTAACGATTTGTGAATGGATGGCACTTTTCCCACTTTTTTTCTCATTTTCCGCAGAGCTTTACGATTGCCAGCGCAAAAATTTCTGCACTCATCACAAGCTGATCAATAATAACGAACTCATCCGGTCCATGCATATGGTTATCTACAGACGGATCTGCACATCCACATGCCACACCATTTTCAATATGATGAACGTAGGTTCCTCCACCAATTGCAAGTGGTTCTCTTACTTCACCAGTCACATCTGTATAAGTCTCAAGTAAGGTTTTTACAAGTTCAGAATCCTTTGGAACATAATGAGGCGGATTCAGCGGTGAATCATTTGGCTCAAAGCCGGCATCTGAAAGCTTCTTTTGAACAACATTCTTTGTATTTTCCTCTGTTGCACTGTTGCATGCACGACAGTCAAAGGTTCCGCTCATCTTTGTATCATTTAATTCAAACAAATCAAGTGTCAGAGTTGTCTTTCCTGAAATTTCATCCTCAAGGTTCACACCAAGTCCTCCTCCGCAGTAATCACCGTGTGGGAACAAAGCAGTTACATTGTGAAGCAATGTCTTTGTCTTGCTTTCTGCAAGCGGTAGGGATGAAAGCAGCTTAAGAAGTGCAGTCAATGCATTGTTTCCATCCATTGGACTTGCCGCATGTGCAGATACACCATCTGCATGAATCATAAGAGCACCATCTTCAGCCAAAGAAACAGTAAACTTCACACCTGTCTCATCTTCAGCTTCTTTTACATATTTATTCATCTCATCTGCTGTCATTCCCTCAACAACGGCATCTGCCTTTGCTGGAACAACATTTACCTTAATTCCACTGACAGCACTTCTTACTCTAGGAAGACCTTCCTCTAGTGAAACTTCTGCTGTAAATGTAGTGTGAAGGCTTCCCTTCTCTAAAAATACAAGCGGAAAATCAGCATCTGGTGAAATTGTCATCGGTGCATGAGTATTCTTTCCAAAATAGTAGGCAATATCAGAACTTCCACACTCTTCATCAGATCCTAAAATCAAACGAACATCCTTATCTAACTCAAATCCAAGGTCACGCACTGCCTTCATTGCATAGAGTGCCGCAACAGCTGGTCCCTTATCGTCAGATGTTCCGCGTCCGTACATCTTTCCATCCTCAACTATAGGCTCAAACGGTGTTGTCTTTGTCCATCCGTCTCCGCCTGGAACAACATCAAGGTGTGCCAGAATATCAAGTCCAAGCTCCTTTCCATTGATTACTGTGTCAATCGCATAATTATCCCAGTTTTTTCCTAAAAAACCGTGCTTCTCAAAAAGAGACATTCCTGCATGAAGTGCCTCTGCTGCCCCCTCGCCATATGGCTTTCCTGGAAGCGCCTCTGCGCGAGCACTGTCTACTTTAATCAATGTCTTAATGTCTTCAACCATCTCATCGCGATGTACGCTAAGATACTCATGAATCTTTTCCTGTACTGTCATAATCTTTCACCTTTCTATATTTGCTATTGATAGCATTATGCTACTATGATACCCCGAGCCGCACAAAATTGCAATGCTATTTTGCACAGCTCGAAATAGTTTCAAAAAAACAAAAAAACACTTGCAAACGTTTTATAACCTGCTATAATGTGTTGGAAAAACGTCAAAATCAACTTTAAAAAAGGAGCATAAGAAGTATGGCAAAAAATGCAACAAGGGAGATGACATCTGGAAGCCCGCTCAAATTAATTTTAAGCTTTGCAGTTCCGCTACTGCTTGGCATGCTGTTTCAGCAATTCTACAGTATGGTCGATACTATTATCGTAGGAAAAAGTTTGGGCGTTGATCAGTTGGCCGGTGTCGGCTCGACAGGCGCAATCAACTTTATGATTATAGGATTTTGCAATGGTGTCTGCAGCGGATTCGCTATCCCGATAGCACAAAGCTTTGGCGCAAAGGACTACAAGAGACTGCGAAAATTTGTTGCAAACGCAGCCTGGCTGTCCATCGCATTTGCAGCTGTTATGACAGTTGTCGTCTGCGTACTATGCAGACAAATTCTTTCCTGGATGGATACACCAGAAAATATTTTTGAATATGCCTATAGCTACATATTTATCATTTTCCTCGGAATACCTGCCACATATCTTTATAACCTGCTGTCAGGTATTATTCGTTCTCTCGGAGACAGCCGCACGCCAGTTATATTTCTGGTTATCTCAGCCATGTTAAATATTCTTTTTGACCTTCTGGCAATTCTTGTGCTGCATATGGGAGTGGCAGGCGCTGCATGGGCTACAGTTCTTTCCCAGCTGATTTCTGGTATTCTGTGCTTCTTATATATGAGAAAGCAGTATGATATTCTCAAATTCGAAAAAGATGAGATCAAATTTGAAGGACGTCAGGCTATTATTCTTTGCAACATGGGCATTCCAATGGGTCTGCAGTACTCCATTACCGCAATCGGAAGTGTTATCTTACAGACTGCAGTAAACTCACTTGGTTCTCAGGCCGTAGCCGCAGTCACAGCTGCCGGCCGCATCTCTGGCTTTAGCTGCTGCCCGTTTGATGCACTTGGCTCCACAATGGCAACATATGCCGGTCAAAATGTCGGCGCCGGGAAGCTTGATCGCGTTGGAAAAGGCTTGAAATCCGCAAGCTTCATAGGCGGCATCTATGCCATTATTGCTTTCTTTGTATTATCATTATTTGGAAGACAAATTGCACTTCTGTTTGTATCGGCAGATGAAATTGCCATTCTTGATCATGTTAAGCAGTTTTTAGTTTTCAACACGGCTTTCTATATTCCGCTTTGTCTCGTCAATACCGTGAGATTTTGCATACAGGGAATGGGCTATTCCCGATTGGCAATTTTAGCAGGTGTCTGTGAGATGGTTGGACGAATTATTGCCAGTCTTGTTCTTGTACCGCTCATTGGCTTTGTTGGCATATGTATTGCCAGTCCAATTGCATGGATCATGGCAGATCTGTTTCTCGTTCCAGCATACTGTCATACAATAAATCGAATGAAAAAAATATTAGCTTCTTAAATTTAAAGCAGCTAATCAAAAAATACCCCTCGACAGGCTGCTTATGTGTGCAGACTGATCGAAGGGTATTTTTTATTAACGTACTGCCTTAAGCAGTGCATTTAGCAAAAAATTATTATTATAAAGAAATGTCAGCAGTGTACTCTGTGTAATCATTGAAAGTGCCTCGCGTCCCCAATCTTGTGCTGCAAACGCCGTCACAACAATTCCGCCGATCCATATTATAATCAACGCAGTAAAAAGCCCGCAAACAGCACCTGCAATACAGTCAATCTGATGCAAAACAGGCAGTCTCACAATTCCGGCTAAAAGCATTGTTACAATACGAAGCAAAATCCATACAACAACGAAACTGATAATGCAGCAGACAGCCTCAAATGCCAAATCTGTGAGCCATCCCGTAATATAGGCTGCTATATTTTGAATGCCACGCTGCTCATAAACTGCCTTGCTGTTGCTTTGCTCTAAAGATTTTGTCAGAACATCTGGCAGATTCAGGCTATCAATGACCTTATCTGTCAGCTGCGCCTGTCCCGCCTGAATCTCTTGTGTCTTTTCTTCCACAAATGAACTAACACTAGTCTCTATTGCTGCATAAATCCCTGTCTGGTTTTTCACAAAATCAGACACAGGCTCGCGGACAAACAGCATGATTACCAAGCTTACAAAAAAGGACGCAAATGAAAGAACTGTCTTTACAAGTCCTCTTTTTGCACCAGCCAGTGTCGCAAGTACAATCAATACGATTACCGCTATCACAAGCCAATTCATAGAATCACACCTTTCTTTTTTCAGCCAACTTCAAAATCCTTATCACGCAAAATCAGACAGCCTCTCTTGTCATATTTGCTCTGGAAGAGCTTGCGCATAGATTTTTTCTCGGCCTTCTCAATTGCATTATTTACAATCATCTCAACAATGCGCTTTTTATTGCGCTCCTGATTGCCTGCAATTACCTTTAAGCGCTCCATCAGTGCCAGCTCACCTGATTTATCAAACACACTGTCCTCTCTATCTGCATATCCTCTTGCATACTCAAGAAGCTCAGTAACAGAATATGTCTCGCGGACAAATTGAGCCGTAACTACCTGTGCAAGCTGTGGGTAATCAATAAGCAAATGACGGATTGAAGCCGGCGTATCGATAAAGACAACAAGCAAGCTTCTGTCAGTCGGATCAATGATCTTACAAAATTCATTGATGACACGCTCATTCATGTCTGCAGCATCTTCAATCAGAATCGTCTTTCCAAGCAGCTTGTCAATTGACTTAACAAGTCCCTTCTGATTCAGCTTCTGACCTGTAATTTTAACAACAGATCTAGGAACTGCACGTGAAGAACGTTCTGCCAGTTCCTCTAAATATTCAAGTGCCAGTTCAATATCATCCTCATCCGGCATCGCCTGAATAGCAAAATGCCATACACGTGACATATCCTCCGGATTGACAATTGGAAGTCCACCATTTGCTGTCATCTCCACTTGACGGCTCTCAGCAGATTCTTGTTCTGGCTTTTCTTCAGGTTCTTCTTGAATCTCTTCTTCTGGCTCTTCTTCGGATTCTTCTTGAACTTCTTCCTCTGGCTCTTCCTCTTCTGGTTCTTCTTGAATTTCTTCCTTAGGCTCTTTTTCTTCTGGTTCTTCCTCAAATTCTTCCTGAGGCTCTTCCTCTTCTGGCTCTTTCTCAAGTTCTTCCTGAGACTCTTCTTCTGGTTCTCCCTCAGATTCTTCCTGGACTTCTGCTTCTTGAGGTTCTTCCTCTGGCTCTTTTTCAGGTTCTTCTTGAATCTCTTCTTGAACTTCTTCCTCTGGCTCTACTTCCACCGTTTCTGCAACTGGTGCTGCCCACTCAGAAATCTGCGGTTCTTCTTCTGGATGATATGCTTCAAACCAAACAGTCTCATCAGCGTTTTCTCTATCCGAGGTTTTCTCTGCAGTTTCGGTATTTACAGTTTCAGTGTTTGCAGTTTCAGTGTCTAAAGTTTCGTTTTCTGAAATTTCATTTTCTAAAGTTTCATCCTGTATATAGGAAAGCTCCTCAGGTACCTGCAGTTTTTCTTCCCCTTCAACATCTTCAACATCTGAAGGAATTTCAGAAACCAGCTCTAAATCCTTCTCCCCGGCAAGCTGCTGCACCTGCTGTACCTGCTTTGCCAGCTCATCCTGCAGCTCGTTCTGGGCATCCTCCTGCTTTGCACGCTGAATTACTGCCATAATTTCATTCATGTCACTCGTAACAACACTTTGTCTGGCATGTTCTAATCTTTGTGCCTTCTTTAAGCGTTCTACTGCCTCAAGCTCCTCTTCACGCTGCTTACGAAGCTTTTCTTCACGCTCTAGCAAAGCCTTCTGCTCTTCCTCGCGCGCCTTAGCCTCTTTTTTAGCGGCCTCCTGCTCTGCCTGATATGCCTTTTCCTGCTCTTCCTGCCACTTTGAAATTTTTTCCTGTGCGGCAGCTTTTTTAGCCAACTCAGCCTGTGATTCTTTCTTTTCCTGCTCTTCTTGCTTTTTCTGAAGCTTTTCGTTTTCTTCCTGCGCTTTTTTGTCTGCAAACTTCTGAGCCTTTTCCTTTTGCGCCTGTGTTAACGGTGCAAACTGACTCTTAAGAGAAAGTGCCTTTTCCACATATTTTCCAAGGCCAAACCAAAGAATAATATCATCACACAGCTGGATACATTTATCCTTCTCATTATTCATCGCATATAAAACAGCCAGCTCATATGCCCACTTTTCATCAAAATCTTCTCTCTTGTAAGCCTCAAGAATTTTGATTTTTTCATCAAGAGTCGCCTTCTGATAACGTGCCATCTTATATAAAAGAATATATCTTCCCTGATCATTTGGCGCTATGCGGCAAAACTCCTCGAAATAATTTTTCGCATCATCATAGCTGTCTGCCTTCAATGCAAGCTCCGTCAGACGATACACAATACGGCGTCCCATCGCTGCATACTCATATGCCTGCTGCAAAATATCGATTGCTTTTTCATACTCTCCTACTGCCGTATAGACATCGGCTGCCAGTGTCAGCATTTTTACATCGCGGATTTTTGTCCAGTCGATCGTATCGCACAGCTTTGCAGCCTCTCCATACTCTTTTCTGGCTGCAACCTGTCTGATATGCTCTGTTTTTAACTGATATTCGTATTTATCCATTTTGTCACCATTTCCTGCAACTATAATTCCACACGTCCATCAAGTGCACGCGTTAATGTCACTTCATCTATATATTCCAAATCACCGCCTACAGGCACACCACTCGCAATGCGCGTTACCTTAATGCCAGCTGGCTTGATTAATTTACTTATATACATCGCTGTTGCTTCTCCTTCCAGACTGGAATTTGTCGCAATAATCACCTCTCGCACATCTTCGCGCTGCAGGCGCACCAGCAATTCCTTTATTTTAATGTCTCCCGGTCCTATTCCAAGCATAGGAGAAATTGCCCCGTGAAGAACATGATACACACCATCAAATTTTCCTGTTTTTTCATAAGCCGCCAGATCTCTGGAAGTTTCCACCACCATGATCACCGACTTGTCTCTCTTTGCACTGCTACAGATCGGACATAGCTCCTGATCTGTCAGTGTAAAGCATTCCTTGCAATAGCGGATATTGCTGCGCGCATTCACCATCGATTGCGCCAGCTGTTCCACCTGCTCTTTTGGCATATTAATAATATGAAATGCCAGACGCTGAGCTGATTTTGCTCCAATCCCAGGCAGTCTGGACAATTCTTCAATCAATTGATTTACTGTTTTGCTGTAAAAGTCCATCAGAACGGAAAGCCTCCGCCAAGACCACCAAGGCTGCCGCCTAAACCACCTGCTAATTTACCCATTGACTGAGAAGAAGCCTCATCAACCTGACGCATAGCCTCATTTACAGCTGCTACGATCAGATCCTGCAATGTCTCGATATCATCTGGATCAACAGCCTCTTCTGCCAACTCAACATTTGTTACTTCTCTTTTGCCAGAAACAGTAACCTTAACAACACCGCCGCCTACACTTGCAGTAAATTCCTTTTCCTCAAGCTCCTTCTGCTGCTCCTCCATCTGGCGCTGCATTCTCTGTGCCTGCTTCATTAAATTGTTCATATTTCCTGGCATACCGCCTGGGAATCCACCTCTTTTTGCCATGTCTTTACTTTTCCTTTCAACTATAAATTTAATTATTCATCTTCAACACCAATTTCCATATTGATTCCCTCAATATGGCTGCCCCTTGTGATACGCGGCATCGCCTCGCCTGCCTCAAGAAGCTTCGCGGTAATTGAAAATTCCTTCTGATACTGCTTATTTAACATCTGCCGAAGCTCTTCCATACGTTCCTGTCGAAGCATCAGCTCATAGTTAAATTTGTTTGTGAATACAATGCACAGACCTTTTGCCTTATCATAGCTTATACTTGTTCCCATCAAAATCGAATTCATAAATCCCGACTGCATGTGAGAAAGCTTCTTCCACTCACTGCTTATCTTTTGATAGTCCTCATATTCAGCCTCACTTAATTCAACAGTCTGCGCTGCTTTTTGCATAACAGGCTGCTTTGCATCGCCTTCAAAATAAGAATCAAAAATGCTTCCTGACTGCTGTGGTTCTATATTATTAACAAAACTGCCAGAAGCAATCTTCTCTTCAATTTGATCCAGTCTCACACGAAGGCTCTCTATATCATCCTCCATCTGTGGCTGCATCATCTTAATAATTGCCATCTCAATAAGCACTCGTTTTGAGACAGCAAATTTGAGCTGATTTGAAAGCTCTGAACATATCCTGATATTTCTCATCAGCACACTAAGCGCCACCATCTTTGATTCTTCGCGCAGCGCCTCATAATTTTCTTTTGTCATCTCAAGTGCCTGCGCACTCTGGTCTGCTGTCTGCACCAGCATAAGATTTCGCAGATACCAGATAAAATCCGTGACAAATTGGCTAAGATCGCGCCCCTGTGAACTGATTTCATCCATCAGCTGCACGCATCCTGGCACATCACATCGTATAATCAGGCGAAGCAGCTTAGAAAATACCTGCGTATCTACTGCACCAAGTACATCCAGTACCTTCTCATACGTCAGTCTCTGACCATAATAAAATGAAATACACTGTTCTAAAAGACTTAATGCATCTCGCATCGAGCCATCAGCTGCTTTTGCTACATAGCGAACTGCATCCTCATCTGCCTCGACACCTTCTGCCTTAAGCAGATTGGAAACCTGATCTGCTATTACATTATTTCCAATTCGCCTAAAATCATATCGCTGACATCTCGACAAAACCGTGATTGGAATTTTATTTGCCTCTGTCGTTGCTAAAATAAAAATCACATATGCCGGCGGCTCCTCAAGCGTTTTTAAAAGCGCATTAAAAGCCCCCGCCGACAGCATATGCACCTCATCTATGATATAGACGCGATATTTTCCTTCTGTCGGCGAGTATTGAACCTGATCACGAATCTCTCTGATATTATCGACACCATTGTTTGATGCCGCATCAATTTCAGCCACATTTACCGAACGTCCCTCAAGGATCGACCGGCACACCGCACATTCATTGCACGGGCTTCCATCCACAGGATGCTCACAGTTGACAGCACGCGCCATGATCTTTGCAATCGTGGTTTTTCCTGTTCCTCTCGTGCCGCAGAAAAGATAAGCATGGCCTACGCGGTCTGAAATAATCTGATTTTTTAAAGTCCGTACAATGTGCTCCTGCCCTCTTACATCTTCAAATCGGGCAGGACGCCATTTGCGGTATAATGCTGTATATGCCATTTATGATTAATCTCCAAATGAAATTCCCATGAGCTTTGCTTCCTGAACCATCTCATCATCCGGCTGGATCATCTTAAGCTTTCCTGCAACATCTGCTAACGGAATCTTTGCGATATGATTGTTCTTCATACCTACCAGGTAGCCAAACTCTCCGTCTAAGATCATCTTGCCTGCTGCTGCACCAAGTCTTGTTGAAAGGACACGGTCATAAGGACACGGACTTCCACCTCTTTGCATATGACCTGGAACTGCTACACGCACCTCCTGTCCAGTCAGTTCAGAAATCTTTGCACCGATCTCGTAAGAGATAGATGGATACTGACGCGTTGCAATATATTTCTTATATTCTTTCTTTGAAAGTGCAGCCTGCTCCTTGGAGATTGCACCCTCAGCAACAGCAATGATTGAGAAACGCTTTCCTTCCTTAGCACGCTTATTTACAGCAGCTGCCACCTTATTGATATCATACGGAATCTCTGGAACAAGAATGATATCTGCTCCGCCTGCAATACCTGCATGAAGCGTAAGCCATCCTACCTTATGACCCATTACCTCTACGATAAAAACACGTCCGTGTGAAGCTGCAGTTGTATGAATACAGTCGATTGTCTGTGTAGCCAGATTTATAGCACTCTGGAAACCAAAAGTAACATCAGTTCCCCACAGATCGTTGTCAATTGTTTTTGGAAGTCCGATGACGTTAAGTCCTTCCTGACGAAGAAGATTTGTCGTCTTCTGGCTGCCATTTCCGCCTAATACTACGAGACAGTCGAGCTTTAGCTTCTTGTAGGTATTCTTCATTGCCTCTACCTTATCAAGACCATTCTCATCCGGGACACGCATCAGCTTAAATGGCTGTCTGCTCGTACCCAAAATCGTACCGCCATTTGTCAGAATTCCTGAAAAATCCTTTGATTTCATAATGCGGTAATCCTCATAGATCAGTCCGCGATAACCTTCGATGAAACCAATGATTTCAACATCCTTTCTCTGATTATATAGCGTCTTTGCAACACCTCTCATGGTTGCATTCAAGCTCTGACAATCTCCGCCGCTGGTTAACATTCCAACTCTCATTGTATCTTCCTCCTTATAATTTAGGATTTCAGCTATATCAATGGCAAAACTAACCCATCGTAGTTTTTATTATACAAAAAAAGAGCTGTCGATGCAACAGACAACTCCTAAAAAACTCTTTTTCTTTTGATATATCATTTTTTTGCGCATCCCGGCTTCGAATGCCACCCCCAGACGTTACCTCTGCAGCCTGCTCGGCTCAGGCACCCTCACGGCACACAAGAGATTCTGCTTAATGCTGCTTCGTTCCCGACCTGACATGGTTCACAGAGTCTTGTTGCGTAAGACCCAAACTTCAACGCCACTTACAAAGGGCAGCTCCACAAGTGAAACACCCTCAGCCGGGATATGACCCCTACTATAGCGGATTGAAGGTACAAGGCACCGCTACCGCCCCGGCTGCGCATCCATAATTGTATCGGATATTTCTTCGTTTGTCAAGGGGCGTTTCTTCTTTTTTACCCTGATACGTTTAAAAAACTCTGACAATATCTGTGAGCATTCCTGTTCTAAAACACCCTTTGTGATCGGAATCTGATGATTAAACTGCTGCATATCAAGCAAATTTATAATTGAACCTGCACATCCTGCCTTTGCATTCATTGCACCTATCACCACACGATCAAGACGTGCCTGCACAGCTGCTCCGGCACACATCTGGCATGGCTCAAGCGTCACGTACATCGTACATCCCTCCAGACGCCAATCACCTAGCTTCTTCGATGCTTTTTTCATAGCCGCAAGCTCTGCATGACCAAGCACCGAACTTTCTATATTTCTCCTATTATAGCCTCTGGCAATGACTTTTCCATCACAAACGATAACGCAGCCAATCGGAACTTCATCAATAGCCGCTGCCTTTTTGGCCTGTGTAAGAGCCTGACGCATAAATTTTCGGTCTTCCTTTTCTCTAAGTCTTACCTGTTCTTCCAAAAGCTGCCCGTTCTCTGTTGTCATTGTTTTTCCTTTCTTACGTTTTTTGATCTATTTTTAACCAAATGCAGGATTCACCGTTTTTTGTTGATCTGCAACTGTCATCTTTGCTTCCTGTTTTTTCTCCTGATCATCTGCTGGAAATACAATCGGCACACACCAGTAGCCAAAGTCTCCTGTTGACGCTTTTTTTGATTTGACGGAGCGAAAACAATAAAAGCCAAACATCTGCGCCATCAGTTCCTCACTCTTTTCATAATTGCCAGGCACCCAAAGCTCATAACGTCCTTGTGTCACTTTTGCAAATACAATATAACGGAACTTCACAAAACTGTACATCAAAAATCCATTATTGCTTAACATCCAATTTGGACGAGGAAGACGGCCAATATCTGCCGGCATTACCTTTAAACAAACTACTGTATCGCCTGGAAGCGTCTCAATATGCTGATATGCTGTACTTAACTGTGCCCAAACAGCATCTGCCTTGTCTTGTTCCTGTTCTATTTTGTTTGTTTCTTCGCTGTCATCCCCACAGCAAACTTCCATAGTTTGAAGTTCTTCCTGAGACTGATTTTCTAAAACCGGCTCACTTTCAGACTGCACTGTTTGTTTTGCTCGATCTTTCTCAAACAGTGAAAGTCCAAAATACTGGTCATCCCATACAGTTGCGTAGGCATTTGAAAACGGCTTCTGTCTGCCTGCTACAATTCCGCTAAGCTGCTCAAATTTAATCTCGCTTCCTGCAAGATAAACGCCGTTATTGATGTACTGGAGCTGTCCTTTTCCATTTTTTACAACCATACGGCCAAGCGGCACACAATCGCAGCCATCCTTTGTACGGTAAAAACCAAATACATGCAAAATTTCAGCCTGCTCATTATTTTTTACAGACAGGAAAATACGCTGTATATCTCCTCTGATTTCTATCTTTGCAAACCCGCAGTTTTCCTTTTTTTGATCACCCTCATACTCAAAAAGATATGAGAGAAAGCGCTGATACTGTGCCATATTGATACCTTCCTTTCCTTATATGTATTCTAAATAAGTACATATGAAAGAAAGGTATTGTTTAGAACAATTTAATTCGCGCTTTTTGACAATGCATCAGAAAGTGCTGCAAACTGCTCAAGAGTCAGCGTTTCTCCACGCACATTTGCTGCTAATCCAATGCTTTCAAGCACAGTTGCAAGCTCTTCCTTTGATTTATTTAAACCGCCTACGTTATATAGGCCATTTACTAGTGTTTTTCTTCTCTGATTAAATGATGCACGTATAATGTCAAACATCAGCTTTTCATTTTTTACTGCCACTGGTTTTTTATGACTTGTAAGGCGAATAACAGCGCTTCCGACATTTGGTCTTGGCATAAAGCAGTTTGGCGGAACATTTGCCACGATATATGGCTCTGCATAAAACTGCACTGCAAGAGACAGTGCACCATAATCCTTTCCGCCAGGAAGTGCCTGCATACGCTGTGCAACCTCCTTCTGTACCATAACAGTCACACTCTCCATAGGTACATGACTCTCAAATAATCCCATTAAAATTGGTGTGGTAATATAATATGGAAGATTTGCAACTACCTTGATGCGTTTTCCCTCACACTTTTCTTCCACTAGCTTGTTAATATCAAGCTTAAGAACATCATTATGAATGACCGTAACATTATCATATGCAGACAGCGTATCCTGTAAAATTGGTATCAGGTTGTCATCGATTTCTACTGCAAATACATGTTTTGCAGATTCGCACAGATATTGTGTCAGTGTTCCAATTCCCGGTCCGATCTCAAGTACATAATCCTCTGGTGTGATCTCTGCTGCACGCACAATCTTGTCAAGCACATGCGTATCAATCAGAAAGTTCTGACCAAATTTCTTTGCAAAATGGAACTGGTATTTCTGCAATACCTCTATTGTATTCTTTGGATTTCCTAATTCAGCCACAGTTTTCCTCCAATCGGTACAGTCTTTTGGCATTTGCAAGCGTTGTCGTGATAACGGTTTCCTCAGACACCTGCTTGATCTGTGCCAGTTGTTTTACTACTTCTTTTAAATACATTGAATTATTGCGTTTTCCGCGATACGGCACAGGTGCCAGATATGGACTGTCTGTCTCAAGCACAATCGAAGAAAGCGGAATTTCTGATACCACCTCCTTAATTACCCTGGCATTCTTAAAGGTAACCACACCTCCTATTCCAATGAAAAATCCCATTGAAATATACTCCTTTGCCATAGGAGCTGCATAAGAATAGCAATGAATCACACCAGTATTTCCTGCCTTTGCAGCCTCCCTCATTATATCCATAGTGTCCTTTGCTGCTTCTCTGCTGTGTATGATAACTGGCAGATCAACCTCTCTTGCAAGTTCAAGCTGGCGTTCAAACCATTTCTTCTGAACTTCTCTTGGTGAGTTATCCCAATAATAATCAAGTCCGATCTCACCAATTGCCACTACCTTTTTTTCCTGTGCAAGGCTTCGCAGCGTTTCAATATCTTCCTCTGTCATATCAGCTGTGCTGTCTGGATGAACACCAACGGCAGCATATATCTGCGGCCACTTTTTTGAAAGTGCAACCGCACTTTTTGAGGATTTTACAGACGCACCAACGTCCGTGATACAACAAATGCCGGAGGAGAAAATCTCCCCCAGCAATGTATCGCGATCCTCATCAAATGCATCATCATCATAATGCGCATGAGTATCAAAAATCATTCTATATTCCTCTCTGTTACAATCAAACTATTTATTCGATTGTCTCTGCAATTTCTGCTGCCGGTGCAGGCATTTCTACCGGATCAGTTGACGGTACATCTGGCTGTACCGGTATATCTGGCTGCGTGTCTGGCTGCGTTGGTGCATCTGGCTGTACTGGTATATCTGGCTGTGCCGGTGTAGCTGGCTCTGTTGGTACTGTAGACGGCTGTGTTGGCTCTGTAGCTGGCTCTGTCGGCACTGTAGATGGCTCTGTCGGCACTGTAGATGGCTGTGTCGGCTGTGTGGATGGCTGCGTCGGCTGTGTAGATGGCTGTGTCGGCTGCGGCTTTGGCTGTGTTGGTGCCGGTGACGTAGACGGCTGTGGCTTTGTCTGCGCCGGTGACGTAGACGGCTGTGTTGGACGTGTCGTATGTGTTTGTGCTGCCGTTGTCGTAGTCGTTTTCTCCTCTGCAGTAGTTGCCTTTGTCTTTTCTTCTGTTGTCTTTTCTTCGGTTGTCTCTTCCTCTGTACTTGTCTCTTCCTCTGTAGAAGTTTCCTCTTCTGTACTTGTCTCTTCTTCTGTGGAAGTTTCTTCCTCTGTACTGGTCTCTTCTTCTGTGGAAGTCTCCGCCTCAGTAGAAGTCTCCTCCTCACTTGACTGCTCAACAGTGACTGGAAGTTGTTTTTTCAAATCCTTTTTATTCGATTTCAGCATCATAACAGTTGCACTTCCTACAGCTGTAATTCCTGCTAAACAGATTACAATTAAACCAACAATAACACCATTTACTTTTGACTTTTTCTTTTTGTGTCTATCATCTTTTTCAGATGCAAAATATGCAGCATTAGCTGATGAATAGTAATCTTCATTATCATCATGATCCAAATTCGAAGAAAAACGTGAGTTATCAAGGCGATTCACCTTTAATATATGTTTTCCACCCTGAGACTCATTCATCTCTTCATCATCTTCTTCATAGTAATCATCTTCATTATCATCATCATCTACATAACCATCATCTGTATAGTTATCATCATAGTCATCTTCATCATACTCATTGGTATCATCAATATCATTTCCCAATGATAATTCATCATAATCCTGTAAATCTCTGCGTTTAAAAACGGTGCCTACGCTTGTAGCTGTTAAGTTTTTGCCACACACAGGGCAAATTCTAATTCCATCCTCAAGTTTCGCACCACATTTTGGACATATCATCCTCAAATCCCTTTCTCGTCAACTTTATTTTATTTTGCACTTTCTATTCTAAAATGTCTGTACAAAAATCTTACTGTTCAAGCTGGTTCAATGCATTCTCTACACGTTCGTAGCATGCCTGCACACCCGGCCACATCACCTTTGCCTTTTCCATATCACCTGCTCTTAAAGCCTCTGTGATCTCATAGCTTACTTCAAACAACGACTTAAAGCCCAGGTTTGCACAAATTCCTTTAAGTGTATGTGCCGCACGAAATGCAGTCTCTACATCACCTGCATCCATAGCCTGTGTTAACTGGCTCATGCTTGGATCCTTCTTAAACATTAATGCAAATTTTTGTACTCTAGCTTCACTCATGAGACGCTTGAGAACATCTTCATAATCTCCCCCCATCGCCTCATAGCACTCTTTTACTGTCATGTTCTCTCCAATCTATTGCTGTTACTGTAGTTTTCGTTTTCATTTTGTATTTTACTCTATCATTTATAAAATTTCAACCTGTTTTCGTTGCTTCTTATGAATAAAATATTATATTCACTACCGTGCTTTTTCAACAATTTTACTTGGATTATCTCTCATGATGCGACTTGTGTAAAGTCGCCCCATATGCTTTTTCAAATATTCACAGCACTCACCAAGATGTGGTGCTCGCCCCCTTAAATTATGAGTATCACTTCCAACATAATGAAGCATATCCTCCTGCATAAGCTTCTTGCAGAAACGCTGCGCACCAAGCCCATCTCTTCCAATAATGGCATCCGCATTTACCTGAACTTCGCATCCCATCTCAATAAGATCTTCAATCAGATCAAAATCTTTGCGCGTTGCCCGGTAACGCTCAATATGCGCAATAATCGGACGATAGCCACTCATAAGCAGTGCATCTGCTCGCTCTTTCATAAATGCCCGCGTACTATTATGTGCAAATTCAGTAAGTACATATCTTGAATCTGCAAGTGTTGGTCTAAGATCATTGTCTAATGTTTCAACCATCTCCATATTGGCATGAAATTCACATCCTAAGTACAAACGAATATTCTTATACCGTGTCTCATACAGTAACTCGTCATATGCGTTCCAAATATCCTCCATATCCGGTTCAAACATTTCTTTTCGAAAATGCGGTGTCAAAATAATTGTCTCAACACCAGCTTCTATCTCCTTTTCAATTAACGCAAGGGCAATATCCATATTTTTAGCCCCATCATCCACTCCAGGCAAAATATGGCAATGAATATCATACAAATCTCTCATAGATTACTTTCCTTTACCTTAATTTCACAAAACTCTTTTCCTCTATTAAGGCAAAAAAGTTCCGTTTTTCCTTACATTTCAACATTATTCTAGCATTTGTTAAGTGTCCTTGTCAACCGCTGAAAACCAGAAGAAATCATTCTTATAAAAGGGTCGGAATAAGGTGATAAATATGCCAAAAGTGATTGTTTTTTGCACATGACTTTTGTATAATAATGCTGTAATTTGAGACTGGCAAAAATCGGCAGGCCAAATAATAAAAACAAATGAATGGAGGTTTCATTATGTTAGTAAACACAAAAGCGAGAGTCGGTGTATTTTCTATCGCATTAGGCGCATACCTTCCGCAGTTCCCATCATTAGTACCGGAGTTCGAGTCACAGTATGCAGCATTCAAAAAAACTCTTCCAGATACCGTAGAGGTTATTGACGGCGGAATGGTTACCACAAAGGAGCAGGCTATGGAAGCCGGAGATAAGTTCCGTGCAGCAGATGTTGATCTGGTATTTCTCCAGATGCTGACCTACGCTACCTCCTACAACATGCTTCCGGCAATCCGCGATCTTGACGTTCCGGTTGTTTTAGTAAATGTTCAGAAGTTAAAGGCATTAGATTATGAGCATACTGATATCGCATCCTGGCTCGGTGAAGGCTATGCCTGCGGTGCTGTAGGTGAGGCTGTTGCAGACCTTGAAAGAGCTGGAAAAAGACATGCTGTTATCACTGGTGTTGTTGAGGGCGGCGATCCTGGTGTTCAGGCAGAAATCGAAGACTGGTGTAAGGCAGCTCAGGTAAGAAGAAGATTCCGTGACACAAATATTGCACAGATAGGAAGACCGTATCCTGGTATGATGGATCTTTACATTGATGAGACAAATCTGTATAACAGAATGTTCTTATACACAAAGCAGTTTGACTGGGAAAAAATGTGGGCTATCGCAGACGATATTACTGATGAGGATGCGATCCGCGCAAAGGCTCAGGATATTCTGGATACCTTCGAGATCGAGGGCGGCGGCACCATCGAGAAGGTTTGGGATATGGCAAAATATGTTGTTGCTTTTGAGAAGTGGGTTAAGGATGAGCATCTTGGACTGATCGCATCTCACTATGACGGATTTGCACAGGGCAAGGCTGGTGTTCTTGACAGTATGCTTATTCCGGCATTCTCTATGTTAATCAAGCAGGGAACTGCATGTGCCGTAGAGGGTGACATGAAGGTTGCCATGGCAATGAGTATCTTAAAAACAATTTCTGGAACAGGACAGCTTTCTGAAATGTATTCTATCGACTTTAACGATGACATCTGTATCATTGGTCACTCTGGAAGCGGCGATGCTGATATCTCTGCAAAGAAGCCAACCATGAAGATCGTTAAGGTATTCCACGGAAAGACAGGCGGCGGCTATCTGACACAGTTCTATCCATATACTGGTCCTGTTACCTACCTGGCAATCACACAGGATGCTGATGGTCACTTCAAGTTTGTTGTAGCAGAAGGTGTAAATGAGGACGGACCGATCCTTTCCTTTGGTGATACAAACATGAGAACACGCTTCACCTGCGGTGCAAGAGAATTTGTAAATCGTTGGAGCGAGGCTGGCCCAACTCATCATATGGCAGCAGCAACTGGAAGACATATTGATACCATCTTGAAGGTAGCAAAGATCTTAAATGTTCCTGTTGAAATTGTAACTAGATAATTACAATTCAAAAATTTACACTTGCATTTTTTGCAATACAAGAATATAATGAAACCCGTAACGGGGAGCTTGCCGTTTTGCAGGCTGAGAGTAGACGAAACGCGTCTTGACCCATAACCTGATTTGGATAATGCCAACGTAGGGATATACTATACGTGTTTTTCTTGTACAAAAAACATGCGGATATGTCTTTTACAGGCATATCCGCATTTTTGGTATAGTGGATTTTTCTGCTATTCCTTATAAAAAGGAGCGAGAATATGCTGAAAGAATGTTTCGACAACGTAAGAAAATCAGTACCGCTTGTACACAACATCACAAACTATGTGACTGTCAATGATGTAGCCAATATCATTTTGGCATGCGGTGCAAGCCCAATCATGTCCGATGAACCAGATGATGTTACGGACATTACCTCCATATGCAGCAGCTTAAACATCAACATTGGTACGCTGCATAAATCCAGCATTGAAGCAATGTATCTGGCTGGAAAAAGAGCAAACGAACTTGGTCATCCTATCCTTTTAGATCCGGTAGGTGCTGGTGCTTCTGCACTTCGCACAAATACTGCCGTTGGTCTTATGGAACAATTGCAGCTGACTGTAATCCGCGGAAACATCTCCGAAATCAAGACACTTGCCAATGGAAACGGCACAACAAAGGGTGTTGACGCTGATGTTGCTGATAAAGTCACAGATGATACCTTGGATGAGGCTATTCTGTTTGTAAAAAAATTTGCTGCGCAAAGCAAAGCAATTATCGCTGTTACCGGTGCTATTGACCTTGTCAGCGATGGAACACGCTGCTACGTGATTAGAAATGGCCGTCCAGAAATGGGACAGATTACTGGAACTGGCTGTCAGCTTTCTGGTCTTATGACTGCCTTTGTCGCTGCTAATCCATCTAATCAGCTTGACGCCGCTGCTGCTGCTGTCTGCGCAATGGGTCTTGCAGGTGAGATCGGCTACAGCCACATGAAAGACGGCGATGGCAACTCAACTTACCGAAACCGCATTATTGATGCTATTTACAACATGGACGGTGAGACATTAGAGAAGGGAGCCAAATATGAAGTGCGCTGATAAAGACCTTCTTTTATATGCCGTCACTGATCGCTACTGGCTTGGCAAGCGAACTCTTCACGATGTCGTTAAGGAAAGTCTTGACGGCGGCGTTACATTTGTGCAGCTTCGCGAAAAGCATTTAGATCAGGCTCATTTTCTTGAGGAAGCAAAGGATTTAAAGATGCTTTGCAAAGCATACAACGTTCCTTTCGTGATTAACGACAACGTTGATATTGCACTTGAAATGGATGCTGACGGCGTACATGTCGGACAAAGCGATATGGAAGCTGGCGATGTACGTGCCAAGCTTGGTCCTGACAAAATTATCGGCGTGTCAGCACAGACAGTTGAGCAGGCAGTTCTGGCAGAAAAACGTGGAGCTGATTATCTTGGTGTTGGCGCTGTTTTTCCTACTAATTCCAAAGATGATGCGACAGATGTCTCCTACGAGACATTAAAAGCTATCTGTCAGGCAGTCTCCATTCCCGTCATTGCAATCGGCGGCATTACAAAAGACAATGTAGAAGAACTATCTGGCAGCGGTATCTGCGGAATTGCCGTTATCAGTGCCATTTATGGTCAAAAAAATATAAAGGATGCAACTGCGAACCTTAAAATGGCAGTACAAAAAATAATTGATTAACACTATTATGCGGTCTGTTGGGGGCACCACCTCAGATCGCACTACAAAACGTTAATGAAAAAAAGGAGAATTTTATTATGAAAACAGCATTAACGATCGCAGGAAGTGACTCCTGCGGAGGCGCCGGCATTCAGGCAGATATCAAAACAATGATGGCAAATGGCGTATACGCTATGAGTGCCATCACTGCTTTGACTGCACAAAATACAACCGGCGTGACTTCTATTTTAAATGCAGATTCTAAATTTTTAGGAGAAGAGCTTGACGCAGTTTTTACTGACATTTATCCAGACGCTGTAAAAATTGGCATGGTTTCAGAAAGTGACCTGATCCGCATAATTGCATCAAAGCTTCGCCAATACAATGCCAAAAACATTGTTGTAGATCCCGTTATGGTAGCTACAAGCGGCGCAAAGCTTATCAGCGACGATGCCATTGATACGCTAAAGCAGGAATTATTTTCACTGGCAGATGTGCTTACTCCAAATATTCCAGAAGCCGAGGTTCTGACTGGACGAACCATCTCTAATGCCGAGGAAATGATTGATGCAGCAAAGATGATTTCAGAAACATACAACTGCGCTGTCTTATGCAAGGGTGGCCATACCATCAATGATGCCAACGATCTTTTATATGCAAACAATACTTATCGCTGGTTTTACGGAAAGCGTATTCAAAATCCTAATACACATGGCACTGGATGCACATTGTCCTCCGCAATTGCATCGAATCTTGCAAAGGGATTTGATCTTGAGACATCTGTATGCCGTGCAAAGGACTATATCTCTGGCGCATTATCTGCAATGCTTGACCTTGGAAAAGGAAGCGGTCCTATGGATCATGGCTTTGCAATTGATACCATTTACACAAAGGAGGCTGACATCTAATTATGGAAAAGAAAACTTCTCTGTTTGAAAATGGTTTAATCTGGTTTGGTGCCGGTGTTTCAATTGCAGAAATTCTGACAGGTACCTATTTCGCTCCTCTTGGCATGGCAAAGGGTCTCGCTGCAATTTTAATTGGTCACGTAATTGGATGTATTTTATTATTTTTATCAGGTGTGATTGGCGGAACACTTAGAAAAAGTGCAATGGAAACAGTAAAAGACAGTTTCGGCATTCACGGTGGTCAGCTATTCGCAATCTTAAATGTACTTCAGCTTGCCGGATGGACTGCAATTATGATTTATGACGGTGCGCTGGCTGCACAGGGAATTTTCCAGGCTGGTCAGTGGATCTGGTGTCTTTTGATTGGCGTTTTAATTATTGTCTGGATAATGATTGGAATCACCAATCTTGGAAAATTTAATACAGTCGCAATGGCTGCCCTCTTTATTCTGACACTTATTTTAGCAAAAGTAATTTTCTTTAACGGAACTGCCTCTGTAGTTCAAGATGAAGCAATGTCATTTGGCGCTGCTGTAGAGCTTGCTGTCGCAATGCCACTTTCCTGGCTTCCTCTTATCAGTGACTACACACGCGAAGCAAAACAGCCTGTTAAAGCAACTACTGTCAGCGCGATTGTATATGGTATCGTAAGCTGCTTTATGTATCTGATCGGTATGGGCGCTTCTATTTTTACTGGCGAGAGCGACATTGCTCAGATTATGGTAAAAGCCGGACTTGGCGCTGCTGGTCTTCTGATCGTTGTATTTTCTACTGTAACAACAACATTTCTTGATGCCTACTCAGCAGGTATTTCAAGTGAATCTATTGTATCTGGAATAAAGGGAAATTATGTAGCTGTTGCCGTAACTATTATCGGAACCATCGCGGCTATTGTATACCCGATGGATGATATCACTAATTTTCTCTATCTGATCGGATCTGTTTTTGCTCCGATGATCGCTATTCAGATTGCAGATTTCTACATTTTAAAGAGAAAATCTTCTGATGAACTGTTTAAGTGGCGCAATCTGTTTATCTGGCTGATTGGCTTTATCCTGTACCGTATTCTTATGCGTATAGACATCGTGTGCGGAAATACACTGCCTGATATGCTTATTACAATCGCACTTTGCCTGATTGCTGCAAAAATAGTAAAAGAAAAAAATTAAAATTTTAGGGAGGCAATTATGAAGCAAATTTTAAAGCAAGATTATAATGCACTCATTTTAAAATCAGTTAAAATCACTGCCGGCGCAATTTTAGCCATTCTTTTTGCCTCCTGTCTTAACTTAAAGTACAGCGCTACAGCTGGCATTATCACAATTTTAAGCATTCAAAATACAAAAAAGGAAACCATACAGACTGCACTTGCAAGAGGCGAAGCCTTTTGCTGTGCACTGTTAGTTTCCTTTTTATGTTATAATTTTTTCGGCTATACAACAGCAGCTTTTGGCATCTATCTGTTAATATTCACAACACTTTGCCTCACTATGAAATGGTCATCAGCAATCGCCATGGATTCTGTTCTCATTACACATTTTTTAGCTGAAAAAACAATGAATATTCCCATGATTACAAACGAGATCAGTCTGTTTGTAATTGGTGCCGGAATCGGAGTCCTTCTTAATCTTAGTCTTCGTCCAAAGGAAAATGAATGGAAAGATAAAATGGCCAAAGCAGATGAGTCCATTCGTGCCATTATTAAAAGAATGGCAGAGCGCATCAGAACACTAGATCGTACAAACTACGATGGATCCTGCTTTCTTTTGCTTGACAAACAGCTAAGTACTGCAAAAAATCTTGCACTCACAAACATGGATAACACACTTGGCACACCGTCCTGCGCCGAACTTGACTATGTACAAATGCGCGAATTTCAAAGTCAGGTGCTTCGTCAAATATATAACAGCATTCAGATGATTGCATATCTTCCAGACCAGGCTCCAATCATAGCTGATTTTTTCGAAAGGATCAGCCAAGAATATGCCAAAACAAATGATGTGAAATCACTTCTTGATATACTTCATGAATTGATTCTTTCCATGAAAAATGAAAAACTCCCCACAAAACGTGAGGAGTTTGAAAGCCGGGCTGTTCTCTTCTATATTTTAAAACAGCTTGAAGAATTTCTTATTTTAAAACGAAATTATGTCGAGCGCTGGCACTAATTTTTATCATCTGGAATCAGCCATAACCGTTTTGCAGCCGTCTTTGCTTCGCTTCTTCGGCTTACATCAAGCTTTGTCAAAATATGGCTCACATGTGTTTTAACAGTTGGAAGCTTTATATCCATAATTTGCCCAATCTGTGCATTGCTTTTGTCTGCACAGATAAGACGAAGAATCTGAAGCTCTGTTGCCGTCAGTTCATTTTCCATTGACAGATGCGGCTGCAAAAAATCAGGATAAAATGATGCCTCTACTCTTACATCCTTTATCAGTCGCGCAAACCATTCATCATCATTTTTATACTCTGTCTGTTCAAGTAGTGAAAGCACTGCTGCACCGTATACACTTATAGTTCGTATAAAACCAAACTCCTGCGCCACATCAAGCGCTGAATTTAATTTTTCCTTCCAAAGAGAATCCTTTTTTCTGTACAGCGCAATCGCCTCTAGCACATTAATATGAATCCCATCTATATATCTTGAACAATCCTTACAATATGACTCCAATGGTGCTAGTGTCAAAAGTACTGCATCTGGCATTCCAAGTGCAAGCTCTGCCATCGCCTGTGTAAGATATTGATAACGCTTTAAAACATTTAAATGAAGCGGATCCTTCGGTGCTTGCTCCCGATACCAAACCTGCACACGCTCAAGATCATCCATATGAAGCCAAATGCGGCAGATTGCTGCATCTATATTATGGAAGAAACGCGTATGACCATTTTCCTCAAAACGCTCTCGAATCATCTGTACTGTCCGAAGCGCATCCTCTGCACGTCCTAACGCAATCTGGCTGCGCGCCAATAAACCAACAATTGCAAACTCAATATCCGGCGTTCCCTTTTTTTGTACCTCTCCAAGCTGAGAAACAAGCAAAAGAATACGCCCAGAAATATCCTCGCCCTTTTCAAATTTACTCTCTGCAATTGCACAGTCTGCCAGACCTACTCCGTCCTTTCCCAAAACAGCCTCTACTGGAATGCGCATTGTCTGATAAAGAAGATCATCTATTTTGCTCCACGGTGAAAAATCCTTACCTCCATTCATAATACTTGGAAGCGTGCTTGTCACTGAAAATGGCGGAAGTTTCACTTCTCTATTAGTAATCAATCTAAATACAGATGGAATAATCTGAATCATTTTGTCAGTTTTTCTCTGAGGAAGTGAAATATCCAGCCATGCAATTCGACTTTTGATCTGACGAAGCACAGCATCCTGCTTTTTACACTTTGCTGCAAATTGTTCCAGCTCATGATACCAGCGCTCCGAATTCTCATAATCTGTATTCAGCGCGCAAAGCATACTCATTCCCTGCATGAGTGACGGTGATTCTAAGATTTCTGACTCAGGCAAACTGCGGTAATATTTTTCCATCTCACTGTAATGTCCCATTCCAGGATGACTCTCTCCGTTTCGAATCAAAATTTCCGACACCTTTGAGTGATCTTTTCCTCTGCTATAACAATCAAGCGCCTTTTCATAATCTCCCTTCAACTCGTAATACATGCCGCCTCTCACAAGCACTGCATTTTTCTTTTGCGAACTATATTTGCGCTCAAGCTCCCATAAAAGAAAATCACGAAATTGCGGCCAAAAACGAAATTGACGAATCCCATCATAAAGAAGCATTGTTGTATTTTTCTGAATCCAGTCTAACAGTTCACTTGTATTCGGATCACCGCTGACCATTCTCGCAAGCTCATAATCAAAATTATCAAACGACGCCAATTCAAGCAGGAGACGGCGTATTGGCAAATCAAAGCGATGGTAAATTGCTGCCTCAAAATAAAGAAACACCTCATGATACGCTTCCTTTACAATATCCGAATCAAATGCACGCTGACTATCCGCACGATTCATACATTGAAGTGTAACAACAATGCCTAAAGGATGTCCAATTGACTCTTTAAGGATTTCATTAATTTCACTGTCTGTCAGCTTAATATTATATCCCAAAAACAATTGTCTAATATCATCTCTGTCAAACAAAAGATCTCTCGCGTCAATAACAATCATATCACCAGTATACTGAAACGCCCTAAGCACACCTGGCACAGAACCACGCGACAGCAGCACAAATTTTTTCTGCGGATTATCACGAATTAATTCATTTAATTTTTGTAGATCCTCATTCTCCTGAAATTGCTGAAGATCATCAATCATCACAATATCGCAATTTAATTTGATCTCTGGCAGCATTCCTTCTGACTCCAAGCCACTTATCAGTTCAAATTTTTTTCCGCGCAGAAGTTCAAAAGCCACCGTGGTTTTTCCAAATCCACATGGTGCACCAAAATACAAAATGCGTCCATGATCCATAAACTCATCAAATTTAGTTTTTATTGTCTTTTTTATAATCACATATCTATCCACAGAATCCTCCTCTCTTTTTAGTTAATAGTTACGGTTTTTATAGCCAACTTTAATTTAAATTATATCGTTTTTATAAAAAAAGTAAATCATCCTAAAGTATTAAAAATGACAAAAAGGCTGATCCACTTTCGCGAATCAGCCTCCTGGGTGTGTGTCAAATATGGGAAACCAGCGTAATTACTCTGCAAGCTCAGTAGAAATTTCCTCGGAAGGCTCCTCATAAGATGCAATGCTGGTGTAGTACAGCGAAGCAACATTTTTCACAACATCGCGAAGTGATACAAAGCTTTCAGGTGATGTAAACTCAGCAAATTCTCCATCAGTAATGGAAGCAATACCAAGCTGAACACCAATTGCATCCTCACCTTCTGCCGTTGCTGAAAGATCAAGCAGTACTGCAGATACGCCATCTGCGGAATCAATAGAAAGTGTACCCTCAAAAGCAGCATACTCTAATGCTGATGAAAGAAGCTCAGCAAATGAAATATCAGAAGACTCATCTGATCCCATAGAAAACTCTTCCTCAACACCAGCAAGTAACGCATCTACCAGTTCAGAAACAAGTGCAACACTATCTTCCTCTGAAAGCTCAGGATCAGCTTCTCTAAATCCCTCTGCTGCTGCCAGTATGTAATCAGAAACAAATTCAAGTCCTTCTATGTCTTCTTCTGCTGATTCACCATCTGTTCCTTCTACAGATGCCATTGCCTCATCAATACTCTGAGCAATTGTAAGAAGAGTATCATTGTTGATTGCGATCTGAACACCAGTATCAGTTTCAACAGTCTCTAAATCTGCCAGATTATCAGTAATCGCTGTCAAAATTGTATCAAGCTGACCATCATCTGATGCTGTTGGAGCAGGGATTTCAAGCCAAGACTCTGTAATTCCTACCATAGAAAGCAGCTCAGTCATACTATCATCTGCTGTAAGCTCACTATATATGTTTACAATCTCTTCTACATTTAAATAAACATCCTCACCGCATACACGAAGCACATCATCAAAACCATAAACAACAGGTTCTTCTGTGCCCATCATTGATGCTGGAAGAGTCACTGATACAGAAAAAGAGCTGTCTCCACTTTCATTATAAACAGCCGTGATATCAGCACTCAGCGTTTCTCCATCCTGTGTAAGAGAAAGTGAAATCATATCGCCATAAGTTACAGGTGTCTGTGCGGCCTCGTCTGCAAAGATCACACCTGCCGGACTCATCGCAAGGCTACCACTCATCATCGCTACTAACGTTCTTCTCATCTTCATAAAGAAATCCTCCAATCAAATTAACTAGTACTAGTTATTTTTTGTTTTTACTGTACTTTTCATTATAGAAGACTTCCCCAAAATGTAAATCATACCAAAGTATGATATCACATTTTTTCCAAAAACGCATACTGGCTCATATACAATTCCTTATAATAACCATCCTTTGCCATCAGCTCATCATGCGTACCCTTCTCCAAGATATTTCCCTGGTCAATATACATGATACAGCTTGAGCTTTTAATCGTTGACAGACGATGAGCAATGATAAAGGAAGTTCTGCCCTTTAATAATTCCTGAAGACCCTGCTGTAAAAGTAACTCTGTTTCTGTATCTATACTTGATGTTGCCTCATCGAGAATCAAAATCTTAGGATCGGCAAGCAGCGCTCTCGCGAAGGAAATAAGCTGTCTTTGTCCTGCCGACAGACGGCTTCCGCGCTCATTTACCTGAGTCTGGTAGCCATTTTCCATACTCATAATAAAGTCATGTGCACAAACTGTCTTCGCTGCTCTTATTACATCTTCATCGCTTGCTTCCCTGTTTCCATAGCGGATGTTATCCATTATTGTTCCTGAGAAAATAAAACTGTCCTGCATCATAACGCCCATCTGTTTTCTCAGTGATTTGATCGTCACACTGTTAATATCTATTCCATCAATTAAAATCTTTCCGGAATCAATATTGTAGAAGCGGCTGATCAAATTTACAATTGTTGATTTTCCTGCTCCTGTCGGACCTACGATTGCAAAGCTTTCTCCTACATTTGCCTTAAAGTTTACATCATTTAAGATGCGCACACCTGGCTCGTAAGAAAATACAACATGAGAAAACTCTACCTCACCCTTAATCGGCGGCATCTCAACGGCGCCAGGAGCATCCTTTACGTTAACTGGCTCATCAATCGTCTCAAAAATACGCTCAAGATATGAGATTGCTGTCAAGAGCGAATTATAAAAGGAAGCCAGCGTATTGATTGGATTCCAGAACTGGCTGATATAAATTGTCAATGCCGTCAGCGCACCGACACTAATTATATCATTTCCGCCCATGATCCAGTGAATACCAACCCAATATACAGCTGCCGTCGCAAGGATTGATATAAACTGAACAGTCGGTCCAATCATAAAGTTATACTTGATAACGCTCATCCATGCCTTTCGATAGCTTCCGCTTAAATTATTGAAGATGCCAAGATTCTTATCCTCTCTTACAAATGCCTGTGTAACACGCACACCGTTGATGCTCTCTGCAATATAGGCATTCAAATTTGACTGCTTATTGCTTGCAAGCTGCCATCCGCGGCGCTGCTTTTTCTTTACAAAAAGCACAATTGCAAGAAGAATAGGAAGACCACACATACAAATTAAAGTAAGCGGCACGCTATAATAAAACATAAAACCTAAGATAAAAAACAGTGAGCAGCAGTCTGTGATGGTATTTACGATACCATTTGACAGAAGATCACTTATGTTGTTTACATAGTTGACAATACGCACCTGAATCTTTCCATGCGGACGGCTGTCATAATAAGAAAATGGCAGCTCCTCCAGATGAATAAACAATTCTCTTCTCAGCTCATGAATGATGCCCTGACCAATCTGAGATGTCCACTTAATCTTGATGCGAAGAATATAAGCTGTTGCCAGAATTATCAAAGCTGCAAGCGCCGCCATCAAAAGGATTCCCTTTTTGTCGTGATTTGGAATGTAAATATCCATTACGCGCTGCATAAGCACAGGAATAACCATGCCAAGTGCAGAGGAAAACAGCATCAAAATTATTGTCATAATCAGCTTTTTTCTATAACGGCCTACATAACTAAATAATCGCTTAATCTGCTTCATGTCAAATTTAGTTTCGAGTGTCTCATCCACGTCATATTTATTTCGTGCCATTATACCTCACCCCTTCCCTTTTCTGCGCGCACCTTCTTAAAGCGGTCAAACTCACCATATTGATGATGAAATACAGTTGAATAATAGCCCTTTTTAGCAAGCAGCTGTTCATGCGTTCCTCTCTCAACAAGGCGGCCATTATCAAGTACAAGAATTTGATCCGCATGTATAATAGAAGATATACGATGGGCAATGATAAATACAGTGCGCTCATCTGAGATTTTCTTTAATTCATTCTGAATCAGGCTCTCCGTTTCCATATCAATTGCAGAGGTTGTATCATCAAGAATAATTATTGACGGATCCTTTAAAATTGCGCGTGCAAGCGAAATTCGCTGTTTCTGTCCGCCTGACAGACCTACACCGCGCTCACCAATAATCGTATCATATCCCTCTGGCATCTCCCTGATAAATTCATCAGCATTTGCAATCTTTGCAGCTGCCTGCACCTGCTCAAATGTACAGTCTGGATTTCCATACGCGATATTTCCCTCGATTGTATCTGAGAACAAAAATACATCCTGCATCGCAATTCCAATATTTCCGCGAAGCGTCTGGAGATTCAAATTTCTAACATCAATATCATCGACAAGCACGCGTCCCTGATTCACATCATAAAAACGGCAAATCAAATTGACAAGTGATGACTTTCCAGAACCAGTCGCACCAATGATACCAACTGTCTGGCCTGGCTCTACATGAAAGCTGATATCCTTTAACACAGTATCATCATTTGTATAATAATTTACATGGTCAAATGTAACACTGCCCTTTAACTTTTTCTTTTCTACAACATGCTCTGGCTGTTTTATATCTGGCTCAGTTGTATAAACCTTATAGATTTTTTCAATTGCGGTAAGAAAGCGCTGCAAATCATTGATGATCCATCCTGCCTGACGAAGCGGACTGTTAAGCATCCACAGATAACCGTTAACTGTTACCATGTTTCCTATAGTCATCTCGCCATCAATTACCATAAAACCACCCATGATCATAAGGATAATGGTCAGACACTGAGAAAGGACTTCAAACATCGGGATATATTTCATCCAGATTGATGCGGCATTTAACTGTGCATCACGATATCCATCATTCTCGCGGTCGAACTTTTCAAGCTCATAATCTTCCTTTGCAAATGCCTTTACAACTCGGTTTCCTGCGATTGTCTCCTGCGCAAATGCATTCAAACTAGAGAAACAGTCACGCACCCTGTCAAATGCCGGCTTAATATGACGTCTCTGGCTCAGTGTCACTGCCAATGTAAACGGAAGTACGATCAGCATACAAAGTGCCATTTTAACATTAACAGAAAAGATCATCACAAGTGCCATCAAAAATACAAGAATATTCTCAAAGCTAAAATAAATAACATGAGAAACCATGTGACGCACTGCATCCATATCTCCTGTCTGTCTGGACATAAGATCTCCTGTGCGGTTCTTGTTGAAGAAGTTAAAATCCTCCTTCATCAGCTTACGATATGCTTCTTCCCTCATGTCGTAGACAAGTCCCTGACTGGACGACTCAAAACACATTAAAAATGTGAAGCGCAGCAGCGATCGAACAAGCGTCACACCAATCATAATAAGCAGCAAAATACCAAGCTTTTCATAATGCTGCCCCTCAATAACCTCATCCACAATCATACCAGAAATCTGTGGGTTGATCAAAACAAGTAGCGATGTGATAAACACTAAGATCAAGCCTACGATCATTCTTACGCGGTATTTTTTTAAAAAAGATAAAAACCAGCGTATGTATCCCATATTTCTCTCCTCCTTTTTGTAGTTTTTACAGTTCACGCGTCATGCTAGCTGTCTCAGTAAACTGAGACGACAAATTTCTATGCAAGCATGAAATTTGACAGATCAGCAGGACGAAGTGGACGCCCGTTCATGAACAAAACAAAGTTGCGCGCAAACTTGTTTGCGATTAGCAACGACGCACGGAACGTGCGGTTTTGCGAATGGGTGTCCAGTAAACTGTAACACCGTGCTTTCATGTTACTCTAATATTTTTAAAATAAAATGTACTTTTCTTGAAAATTGATGTATAATAATCAAATCAAGCTTTATCGTTTTTAGGCATTTTTATTTTTAAGGAGGTTTACTTTACTGTGTGTGATACGTACGACATTACTTATTCTGACTTAAATCCAACTTTATATTTCGCCGGTAAGCGCACGGTGACAGAATCAAATTTTTCTCATACGCATGATGCACCTGAACTCTTTATAGTGTTATCTGGTGATCTGGCAATCTGGATGGATGGAACTACCACTCCACTTACAGCCGGTGATATTGTCTGTGTACCGTCGCACATGCCGCATCGTACACTGCCGACAGTGCATGATAACCCTGCCATTTTATTCTTTACTTCATTTTCAAACTTTCACTTTAAGGGAATGGAACCAAATCATCTTGATTTTCCAGGCGGCTCATCTGTACTTCACACGGACGGTCTTGTCCGTCAGGATATCACAAATTTGTGTCTTCGTATGATATCTGAGCGCTACAGCAATCAAGTCGGTCAGTACTTTATGCAAAAGGCATATTTGACGCAGCTTCTTATGACAATCATCCGTCAGATCACTGTTCCACCAAAACAAAGCTGTTCTCCTGTCACCTTTGAGACACACCATAAAACATATGTGGTGAGCGAGATCCGCCAATATCTGAGCAGTCATTATGCGGAAAAGATTTCACTTGATCTGATTGCCCGAAATATGTATTTAAGCTCTGCTTACATATCAAAGATTTTCAAAGAAGAGACTGGCGAAGCTCCGATCAACTATCTGATTAAAATGCGCTTAGAACGCGCCCGCATTCAGCTTGAATCTGATAACGGACAAAGCATAAAAGCCATCTCAAACAGCGTTGGCTATGATGATGTTTACTATTTTAGTAAACTTTTCAAGAAATATTATGGCATGTCTCCAGTTCACTACAGGAGTAAATACAGAAAAGTAGTGTAAATAAAGCGACCAGGGGGACAAAGACCAGGGGGACAGGTACGCGTGGCGTTAAGCCATCGT
>OLSL01000023.1_pt1 | contig 141134 bp, 130 predicted proteins | sample 1672511 | NCBI WGS metagenome assembly OLSL01 (sample SAMEA3136694, study PRJEB25190) | human gut metagenome | biome: human gut; feature: human-associated habitat; material: faeces | place: Austria | collected 2013
AAGTAAAGTACTAGCATTCTATTATTCTAGCAACACCCTAAGATAAAGCGCTTACGATATAGAAAAATATAGGGCAAGCTATATAGATACAATATTTCAAGAAAATCTTATTGGATCTCGTTTTAAAAGTGAAGATTCTATTAAAAGGAAGTATGAAAAGACTCTTAAAACAGGTGGAGGGTTTAAACAATGTTTTAATGACATATTAGGATTTCGTCTAAAATTTGAAGAATACCCTCGTGAATATCCGGCTTATTTTCGTGTAGTAGATTTACGAAACGGAAAGAAGACAGATGACGGATATAGAGCAATTCATTTATATTATCAAAGAGATAATATGGCATATCCAATAGAAATACAACTTTGGTGCGGAAAGGATTATTTATTTAACATATGGAGTCATCAATATGTATATAAATATAAAAATCCAGAAATAGGGTACCAATTGTATAGAAAATATGTAGATGGAAAAATAAAGAATAAAGAAGAATTTTTGAAAAATTTAAAAGAAATGGAGGGAAAAAGAAATGATTGATAAATCAATATATGTAGTAGCGAAAATTTTTGATCAACAAGGATGTATAGCATATAGATGCAAAACACTTAATGAGGCAAGATGTTTGCCAGGAACTTTAGAAGCATTAAGAGCTGAAGGAGTACAGATTGTTATTTTAGATGATCCGGATATATATTCAGAATATGCACCTTATGAGTATATTGAAGATATGAAAGAATTCATAGATAAGGTTAATATGTTAAATAAGATTCCAGCAGCATAAAATGCAACCGAGAAAAGAACTAAGCCAAGTACAGCAGGAATATCTTGTAGATGTAATTATGACATGGATTCAAAAAGAAATGGAATGTCATTTGAATAAAAAAGCCAGAAGAAGTTCCCATAAATGTCACATTAGGGGACCGAAGAAGCGGACGGAGGAAGATGATGAAAGATTCACTTAGTTCTACAAAACATGGTCTTATGGAGCATTTTATATTGACAACAGAGCAAGCACATGGGGAAGACATATTTTAAAACAAATAGAAAGAAGTTAAAAATGGATAAGGCAATTTATGTTATAGCAAAGATTTTTGATCAACAAGGCTGTATAGCATATAGATGCAAAACAATAAATGAAGCAAGATGTCTACCAGGAACATTGCAAGCGTTATGCGAAGAAGGTGTTCAAATAGTTATTTTGGATGAGCCAGAGATATATTCGGAATATGCACCATTAAATAAAAATCCACAAATAGTTGCATAAACAAGAATAAATTCAAGGAATGGTTATGTAAAAAATCATGCTTGCATTAAAGCAGTATTGCAGATAACATAAGGATAGTAATAATACTTGCATTAGAACACGCAGAAATGAAGAAACTGATAATAAAAGCAAAAAGGAGTCTTCTATGGATTATCAATCATACCTATCTCACAATGTAGCTGTCAACCTAAAAAGAATTCGAACTTCCAAGGGCATGAGTCTTGATGTACTATCAGAACAAACAGGTGTTAGTAAAAGTATGTTAGCTCAGATTGAGAAAGGAACAGCAAATCCATCGTTAGGTGTTTTAGGAAAGATCACAAGCGGATTAAGAATCGAATTCCAAGAATTAATTGATGCTCCGCCAATGGAATCTTGCCTTGTAACACCAGATCAGATGACACCAACAAAAGAAATGATCGGTGAATACAAAGTATGGACATGTTTTCCATATGAAGATAATCACCAATTAGAGATTTACCGCATTGATATCGAACCAGGGGGCAAATATATCAGTGGCAGCCATGGAGAGAAGACAAGAGAATATCTTTCAGTTACAGATGGAGAACTTACGATTGAGTGTGGTGAAGATATTCAGAAGATCACAAAAGGGGAAATCTATCGATTTGAAACAGATAAAAAACATAATTATAAAAATGAAACACAACAAAAGACAAGTTTTATCTGTGTGTTTGTAGATTATCGGTAAGTATCATACGGAAGTAGTAAGATGATAAAATGATATGTTCAATATAATGGACAGATGTAATATATAATATTTTACAAAAAAATTAAAAAACAATAAAACACTAAGAAAAAATATACAATATAATAATAAAATATATTATAAAAGATAAAAATAAAGAAATTTCAAAAAACAACAAAGATATATTGACAATTCAATCCTCCAGTGTTATTGTATAGTTGTACAAAATAAAGGATAGAAATTAAGCAAGGGCGCTTACCGACAGGATAAGTTTCCCTTGCTTTTCTTTTTATTATTTAAAGTTTATCAATGAAAAAGATAAACAAAATCTGGCCCAGAGAAGTTAAATAACTAATAACATCATGAGGAGGAAGCAGATATGAGATTAAAAGACACAGGATTAACAAGTCAGGATATTAAAGATAAAGTAAACAAATATATGATCGAGACATACGAACGTTTTGATTTCCTTGCGGAGAGAGCAAAAGATATGTATATGTACGATGAAAATGGTGAGGAATATCTTGATTTCTATGCAGGAATCGCAGTAAATAACGCAGGAAGCTGTAATGAAAAGGTTGTAGCAGCAGTTAAAGATCAGGTTGGCGACATCATGCATACATTCAACTATCCATACACAATTCCTCAGGCACTGCTTGCTGAAAAAGTATGTGAAACGATTGGAATGGATAAGATCTTCTATCAGAACTCTGGTACAGAGGCAAATGAAGCAATGATCAAGATGGCTCGTAAATACGGAATCGAAAAATACGGACCAAACCATTATCATATTGTAACAGCGAAGATGGGATTCCATGGAAGAACATTCGGAGCAATGTCAGCAACAGGACAGCCGGGAAATGGATGTCAGGTCGGATTTGGACCAATGACTTATGGATTCTCATACGCACCATATAATAACCTTCAGGCATTTAAAGATGCATGTACAGAAAATACGATCGCGATCATGATCGAGCCAGTACAGGGTGAAGGTGGTGTTCATCCAGCAACACAGGAATTCATGAAAGGATTAAGAGAATTTTGTGATGAAAATGATATGTTACTCTTGATCGATGAAGTTCAGACAGGATGGTGTCGAACAGGTGCAGTGATGTCTTATATGAACTATGGAATCAAACCAGACATCGTATCCATGGCAAAAGGCTTAGGTGGAGGAATGCCGATCGGAGCAATCTGTGCAACAGCAGAAGTTGCTAAAGCATTTACACCAGGATCTCATGGAACAACATTTGGTGGACATCCAGTCAGCTGTGCAGCAGCATTAGCAGAAGTTAATGAACTGATCGATCGCGACTTGGCTGGAAATGCAAAGAAAGTTGGAGATTACTTTGCTGAGAAATTAAAAGGACTTCCTCATGTAAAAGAGGTCAGACACCAGGGATTATTAACAGGTATCGAATTTGATGACACATTAAACGCAGTTGATATTAAACATGCATGTTTTGATCGAAAACTGTTAGTTACAGCCATCGGAAGCAGTGTGATCCGTACAATCCCACCATTGATCGTAACAGAAGAAGAATGTGATAAAGCATTTGCGATCATGAAGGAGGCTGTAGAATCCTTAGCATAAAATAATATCTTTGAAAAAAGATCAAAATATCAGGGAGGAATGTAAATGAAACATTTTATCGTAAATATCGGATGTGAATACGGAAGCGGTGGTCCGGACATTGGAAAGATGGTTGCCGAATCACTTGGAATTCCATTTTACGACAGAGATTTAGTAGATCAGGTCGTAGAGAAACTTGGAGTTGACAGGGATCTGGTAGAAAAAGCCGATTCCGGAGAAGAAAATGTCAAATATGAATTTGACACAACCTTTGGACCAAGATATGCGAATCTTACAAACCGTGTTATTTACACACAGTTTGAGGTTATTCATAAACTGGCGGCAAAATCATCTTGTGTCATTATCGGAAGATGTAGTAACTATATATTAAAAGACAGGGATGACTGCTTAAATATCTTTGTATATGCACCAGAAGAATATAAAGTGAAACATATCATGGAGCAAAAAGGTGTATCACAAAAAGAAGCACAAAAACTTGTAAAATATAATGATGGGATGTTGAAGTCAAGATATGAATATATGACAAGCTCTGATATGAGAGATTGTCGTACCAGACATATGATGATCGATTCTAGTATTCTTGGACTTGAAAAAACAGCAAAATATATCATGCAGTTAATTGACCTGCGATTTGAAAACTAAAATAAAATACATTTACATTCTAACAAAGGCGTTAAGAGATAAGGATCTTTTAGCGCCTTTTTTCTTTCGAAACTTTAAACAGAATGTGAAGCAAGAAAGGAATGATATATAATGGAAAAGAAAAAATCAGAATTTGATAAAGTATTTAGTGCATGGGACATTCTTGTCATTGCATTTGGCGCTATGATCGGTTGGGGATGGGTTGTTTCAACCGGAGACTGGATCGGTCGAGGTGGAGTTTTAGGAGCTGTCATCGGTTTTGCGATCGGTGGTATCATGGTATTCTTTGTAGGACTTACTTATGCAGAACTTACTGCAGCAATGCCACAGTGTGGAGGAGAACATGTATTTAGTTACAAGGCAATGGGACCGGTTGGTTCATTTATCTGTACGTGGGCGATCATTTTAGGATATGTCAGTGTTGTATGTTTTGAAGCATGTGCACTTCCTACAATTATCACTTATATTTATCCTGGATTCTTAAAAGGATATCTGTATACTGTTGCAGGATTTGATATTTATGCATCATGGCTTGCAGTTGCGATGATCGTAGCATTTTTTATCACATTTATCAATATCAAAGGTGCGAAGACAGCTGCAACTTTACAGACAGTTTTAACAGTGATCATCGGTGGAGTTGGAATCCTTCTGATCGTAGCATCTGTAGTCAGTGGAGATGCCAGCAATTTAACACCACAATTATTTGCAGGAGATAGTGCGTCAACTACTATGAAAGCGATCATGAGTGTTGCGGTTATGACACCATTCTTCTTTATTGGATTTGATGTTATCCCACAGGCAGCAGAAGAGATCAATGTACCGCTTAAAAAAATCGGTATGATCATGATCTTATCTATCGTACTAGCAGTTGCATTTTATGCGCTGATCATCTTAGGTGTTGGTTATGTTATGAGTCCATCTGATATTTCATCTTCACAGGCAGGATCAGGACTTGTTACAGCTGATGCAATGGCAAAAGCATTTCACAGCAGTATCATGTCAAAAGTATTGATCGTCGGTGGTATGTGTGGAATCGTTACAAGTTGGAACTCCTTTTTAATTGGTGGTAGCCGTGCAATGTATTCCATGGCTGAATCTTATATGATTCCAAGAACTTTCCGTAAATTACATAAAACACACAAAACACCAGTGAATGCATTATACTTGATCGGTGGATTATCCATATTAGCTCCATTATTTGGACGTAAAATGTTAGTATGGATCGTCGATGCAGGTAACTTTGGATGCTGTCTTGCATACTGTATGGTTTCCTTATCTTTCATCATCTTAAGAAAGAAAGCACCAGAAATGGCACGTCCATACAAAGTAAAACATTATAAGATTGTTGGTGTACTGGCAGTCTTAATGTCAGGATTTATGGTCGCGATGTATATTATCCCAGGATCAGGGTCAAACCTTGTACCACAGGAATGGGCAATGGCTGGTGGATGGGCTATTCTTGGAATTATCTTCTTCATTGTATGTAAATTAAAATACAAAGAAAAATTTGGATCTCACATCGATGTTGCCGTTGATGATGAAGATATCACATCAGAAGAAGATCGTACATTTGAAGATGCACTTGGAGCTGTTAACACAGCAGAAAATGTAGTAGAAGTACAGCCAGCAATTAACTTTAACTACTTCCTTCCAGTCAATATTGCATTTGGAAGCGGTAAAGTCTTAGAAACAGGAGAGCTTACAAAACCATATGGTAAGAAAGCACTGATCGTAACTGGAAGAAGCAGTGCAAAGAAATCTGGTTTATATGATAAAGTAGCAAACAGCCTGTCTAAAGCAGGAATTGATCATGTATTATTTGATAAAGTCGCACAGAATCCATTAATAACAACGGCGATGGAAGGCGCTGATTTTGCCAAGGCAAATGGATGTGATGTCGTTGTAGCGATCGGTGGCGGAAGCATCATGGACTGTGCAAAAGCAATCGCATTCTTAAGTATCAATGACGGTGATATCAACGATTACATTTATAACAGATTACAAAGTGATAAAGCATTACCATTGATCTTAATTCCTACAACATGTGGAACAGGATCCGAAGGAAATGGATTTGCAGTTCTTACAAATCCGGAAAATGGAGACAAGAAATCCTTACGTTGCAATGCGATCGTTGCAAAAGTATCCATTGTTGATCCAGAATGCATGATGACAATGCCAAAACATGTACTTGCATCTGTCGGATTCGATGCATTATGTCACTGCATGGAAGCATACACGTCAAAGATCGCACAGCCATTTACAGATGCTCTAAGTTTATACGCGATGGAACTGATCGTAGGAAACCTTGTCAAAGTATATAAAGGTGAAGGCGGCAAAGAAGCATGGGAGAAAATCACACTGGCATCAACGATCGGTGGAATGGTCATCAATACAGCAGGTGTCACTCTGGCACATGGAATGGAACATCCAGCCAGCGGACTAAAAGATATCGTCCACGGACAAGGACTTGCAGCATTAACACCAGTAATTGTAGAAGCATCCCATAAAGGAAACCATTTCAAATTTGCTAAGATCGCAAGAATCTTTGGCGGGGTTACCGCAGAAGATCTTGCTGGTAAATTAAGAAGTCTGTTAAAAGATATCGACCTTGCTTGTACACTATCTGACCTTGGATTATCCGAAGAAGATATTCCTTGGATGGCAGAGAACTGTATGAAAGTATCTGCGGCAAGTATTCAGAACAATCCGGTTGTATTTACACAGGAAGAAATTGCTGAGATATACAGGAAAGCAATGTAGGATAGTTTATTATCTATAGGCTATTGAGTATGTAGAAAAATGAAAATATAAGAAATATGAAAGATATGATATGAAAAGACAGTTTCGTGTCATATCTTTTTTTGATAAAATATAAAAGGATTAGGAAGAAGCTTATCATGATAGAAAGGAAAATCCAATGAATGATCAGTTTATACAAGGCGTAATATTTGACTGGAATAAAATAGATGATGACAGTTATCTAAAACAAATAGAAGCATTAAAAAATATTGAAAGGCTAGAATTTAAAAATTCAATCAATTTCTTCGTTGGAGAAAATGGAAGTGGAAAGTCCACCTTATTAGAAGCAATTGCCATAGCTCATGGATTTAATCCAGAAGGTGGAACGAAAAACTATGTATTTTCTACGCATGATACACACTCCGAATTATGCGATGCCATCAGAGTTGTAAAAGGATATCGGAAGGAAAAATGGGGATATTTTCTTAGAGCAGAAAGTTTCTATAATGTTGCAACGAAGGAAGAAGAATATGGTGGAATAGATTCAGCCAGATATCATGAGAGATCACACGGAGAAGGTTTCTTGGCATTAGCACAAAATAATCTACAGCCCAATGGATTGTATCTTTTTGATGAGCCAGAAGCGGCATTATCACCACAAAGACAATTAACATTATTAATGGAGATATATAAATGTGCAAGAAAAGGAGCACAGTTCTTTATTGTTACACATTCACCGATTTTACTAGGAATTCCAGACGCTGACATTTATTGTTTTGATGATGGTAGGATTCATTTATGTGAGTATGAGGAGACGGAAAGTTATCAGATTACGGAGATGTTTATAAATAATCGGGAAGTATTATTGGATAGACTTCTAAAAGAATAGATGTAGAAATTCATAATTCATGCTATACTTAAAAATAACAGATTAAATAAAAGAGGTGAGATAAAATCATGGAAAATGAAACATATATAAAACGATTAAAAGACAGACTGCAAATAGAATTTAAAAAACAGGATCGAAGCGGAGTATACGGTTTTACACAGAGGAGTATGGCGTATAATTCCAATCGAATTGAAGGAAGTACCTTAACAGAGAAACAGACAGCAAGTATGTTTGAAACAGGAATTTTATATGTGGATGATCCAGACATGATTTTTCGAACAAAAGATATAGAAGAAATGAATGGTCATTTCAAAATGTTTAATTATGTAATGAAATGTATGGAAAAACCTTTGTCAGAAGATATCATAAAAAATATGCATAAAAATTTAAAGGAAGGTGTTTTTGAAGATCGAGCAAATGGATATGCAATTGGTGGGTGGAGAAAGCGTGCAAACAGAGTCAGTGATATCCAGACAGCATTGCCACAAGAAGTTCCAGAAAAGATTCATCAGTTATTAGAAAAGTATCATAACGCAGAGAAAATTACATTATACGATATTGCTAAATTTCATGCACAGTTTGAGAATATTCACCCATTTCAGGATGGAAATGTACCATTGAGATACCAACAACAAATAGCGGCATAACAGCAGCAAACAACTTCATATCACATAAATACAGTTAAATAACATATAGAATTAGGAATACTTGAAAAACGGTATTCCTTTTTTATTTCCAGACGTTTAGAAATGAGCGTCTATTTTTTTACCCAAATGAAAGGAGAATCAAAAAATGAATAAGATATTGAAACGATTGCTTACAGGTGTTCTTACTCTCGCAACCGTCTTTACTGCTCTACCCACAACTGTTGTCCATGCTGCGGAAACACAATACTGGACAGAATCGGAGGAACGTGTCGGCATTGTTGAGAAAGTAATGAATGATGGTTCTATCGGCTCTACATTTAATGAGGGGCATATGACCGTTGAGGGCGAGGACGCTTATTGTATCGACATCAACACAGGCTTTAAGAATGGATATAAGACCAGAAGTGACGCAAGTACACGCATGACTGCCTACCAGATAGAGGACGTTGCTTTATCTCTTGAATACGTCAAACAGTATACGAAAAGCCATACAGGATTGAGCAGCCAGCACGCCTACCTTTTAAGACAGCTTGTAGTCTGGCAGAGATTGAGCGTCCATCTTGGGTGGAGCTGTGACAATGTACGAGCTTCCTATGATGAAATCTCAAAATCCGTGCAAGATGAAGTATTCGCCGGAGCGAAAGCCTTTGTAAGAGAAAATAAAGGACGCTATGACTGTTACGGTTATATCTACACTGGTGAGGGGCAGGATTTAGGACAGTTCTTCGCAGAGCTGGCTGTCGGCAATGGCAAGATTCAGAAATCTTCCAGTAATACCACAGTCACAAACGGGAATGACTGCTATTCTCTCTCTGGTGCGACTTATGGTGTCTATTCTGATAAAGGCTGCACGAAATCTGTTGCCACACTTACGACAAATGCCAATGGTAATACGGACACTGTGGAATTAAGAGCTGCGACATACTATGTGAAAGAAACGAAAGCTCCAAAGGGATTCCAGTTAGATAAGAACGTCTATACTATGACGGTCAAGGTTAATGAAACTACGACTTTAAAAGTCAGCGACAAACCAAAAGTCACTGACACTTTGGTTGAGCTTTTCAAGATTGATATGGAAATTTCCAAAGCTACGCCACAGGGTAACGCTTCTTTAGAGGGTGCGGAGTTCGTCTGGAAGTATTATGACGGTTACTATACAAAAGACAATCTTCCATCAGAACCAACACGCACATGGACGACAAAGACAATCGCTGAAAAAGACAGCAACAATGAAGTCCATTACATCACAAGATTAGCCGATTCCTACAAGGTATTGGGTGACAGCTTCTATACACAGAATGGTACTATCTGCTTGCCGCTTGGTACTATCACTGTAGAAGAAAAGACAGCTCCAAACGGTTACTTATTGGAGGGTGCTTATATGCAGGCTGCCGGAAGTTCTGAACAGATAAAAGGTGTCTATGTGGCACAGATTACAGAAGATGGTGAGCTTGCAGCGTTAAGCGGCAGCAACCAGTATTCCGTATTAGACAAGGTTATCCGTGGCGGTGTCAAAATCCAGAAACGTGACCTTGAAACCAAAGATACAAAAGCACAAGGCGGTGCGACTTTGAAAGATACTGCCTTTGAAATCATTTCCTTAAATGATAACGCTGTCTTGGTAGATGGCAAGTTATACAACAAGAATGAAGTCGTCAAAACAATCCATACTGGCGTTGACGGTATCGCTACAACTGCCGCCGATACATTACCATACGGAAAATACCGTATTGAGGAAAGCAACGCCCCAGAGGGATATTTGACGGACGGTGCAAAACCGATTGAATTTGAAATCACAGAAGATGGAAAAATCGTGGATTTAATAGATGAAGCACATTCCATCTACAACCAGATTAAGCGTGGAGATATTGAGGGTGTAAAAATCGGTGCTGGCACTCACAAGCGACTTGCGAATGTTCCCTTTAGGATCACAAGCAAGACGACTGGTGAGAGCCATATCATTGTGACAGACGCAAACGGTCAGTTTTCCACTTCCTCTGATTGGGTATCTCATAAGCAGAATACTAACGCCGGAAAGACCAGTGAGGACGGTATCTGGTTCGGTACTTCCACACCAGACGACAGCAAAGGTGCATTGCTCTATGATACTTACACAATCGAAGAATTACGCTGCGATTCCAACAAGGGAATGACGCTAATTCCGGCATTTGATGTAGTGGTGTCAAGAAATAAAGTAGTCGTGGATTTAGGTACGCTTACAGATGAATACGAGCCAGAAATCACTATCCATACGACTGCCACAGATAAGGTGACAGGTGAAAAATCAATCGTTGCTGGAAAGAACGTGACTATCGTTGATACTGTGACTTTAGATGGTTTGACAAAAGGCACAAAATATCAGTTGAAAGGCTGGCAAATGGTGAAGTCTGAAAATGCACAGCTTCTTGTAGATAGTAAACCTGTGGAAAATGATTACACATTCACTGCGAAAAAATCAGAAATGGAAGTTGAGGTTTCCTATACGTTCAATGCTTCTTCTCTTGGTGGCAAAGACCTTGTGACATTTGAGGAATTGTACGATTTATCCAATCCAGACGAGCCTATCAAGGTGGCTGAACACAAGGACATTGAGGACGAGGGGCAAACCGTGACGATTGAAGAACGTGTGATTGAAATTCATACCAATGCTACCGACAAAGTGACAGGTGAAAAAATGATTGTTGCTGGTAAAGAGGTAACTGTCATTGATACAGTCACTTTAGATGGTTTGGAAAAAGGTACAACCTATCAACTCAAAGGCTGGCAGATGTTGAAGTCTGAAAACGCACAGCTTTTGATTGACGGTAAACCTGTAGAAAGTGACTATACCTTTACTGCAAAAGATTCTAGCATGGAAGTCCAGATTGCCTTTACATTCAATGCCAGTGAGCTTGCAGGAAAAGACCTAGTAACATTCGAGGAATTATACGATTTATCCAATCCAGATGAGCCTACAAAGGTGGCAAAACACAAGGACATTGAGGACGAAGGGCAAACGGTGACGATTACGGAACGTATTATCACTATGCACACAACTGCCACAGACAAGGTAACAGGTGAAAAGACGATTAAAGCAGACAACAAAGTAACGATTGTCGATACGGTTACTTTAGACGGTTTGGAAAAAGGCGTGAAATATACTCTTAAAGGTTGGGAAATGGTGAAGTCTGAAAATGCAGAACTTCTGGTGAATGGTAAACGTGTGGAAAATGACCTTACTTTCACCGCCACAGACAGTCAGATGGAAGTTCAGATTGAATTTACGTTCAATGCTTCGGAACTTGGCAGTAAAGAGCTTGTGACGTTTGAAGAATTGTACGATACGTCCAATTCAGACGAGCCTACCAAGGTAGCAGAACATAAAGATATCAAGGACGATGGGCAGACTGTGACGGTCAAAGAAAAACCAGAATCCCCTACGACCCCAGAAGAACCTAGTACACCAACAAAAACAAGCAATTCACCAAAAACAGGTGACAATACGCCATTTGTCGCATTATTCGCTATGATGGGAATTTCTGCTGCTGGTTTTATCTTTGCCGGATATAAGAGATTCCGCAGAGTAAAGAAATCTAACTGACACGGGAGGTAACAGCTTATGAAAGCAATGCCCCGTTCACCGCCTATCATGGAAACGTCAGTCTGTAGCTGACACTATATCTAACTTCTGCTTGATTAGGATTTATCTTTCTGAATGGGGATTGTCAAGGGTGCTTTCAGCACAACGCTTGCCCTTGATAATTCACAGGCAGACAGATATTATCCCGACAGCAGAATGACAAAATTAACACTAAAAATATAGAAAGAAAAGAGGTAAATAATTTATGGAATTAAAACACGTTATCCCGAATATGGAAAAGACGTTCGGAAATTTGGAATTTGCAGGTGAGAATAAGGTGGAACAGCGTAGGATCAACGGACGTATGACGGTAGTTTCCCGTAGCTTCAACCTTTATTCGGACGTACAGAGAGCAGATGATATTATCGTGGTGCTGCCTGCTTCTGCTGGTGAGAAGAACTTTGAATCAGAGGAAAAGGTAAAACTTATCAATCCCAAAATCACCGCAGAGGGTTACAAAATCGGCACTAGAGGATTCACAAACTATATCCTGTCAGCAGACGATATGGTGAAAGCGTAAGGAGGTAGAAACATTATGAGATTAGCAAACGGAATCATTATTGATAAGGAAAAAACATTCGGAGTATTGAAATTCTCGGCGTTGCGTCGCGAGATACATATGCAGAATGAGGACGGTACGGTTTCTGAAGAAATCAAGGAACGTACCTACGATTTGAAATGTAAAGAACAGGGGCGCATGATACAGGTAAGTATTCCGGCTTCTGTTCCGTTAAAGGAATTTGACTACAACGCAGAGGTGGAAATCATCAATCCTGTGGCTGATACGGTGGCAACCGCTACATTTCAAGGCGCAGACGTTGACTGGTATATCAAGGCAGATGATATTGTGTTAAAGGGTAAAATAAATCAAATGGCAACTAATAATATACTACCAAAAAATAAATAGTATAGATAAAAATTATCTGATATAATCATTTATAGAAAGTGGGTGATTATATGAGTAAAAAAGCAAAAAGTTTTGAAGAATTTTATTCTAAAAATAAAGATGATATTTTGGATATTGATATTGTAGCTGATTATGCAGAGTCCCATGATGGGGATACTACACCATTTGATAAAGATATGTTTTGTCCAGAATGTAAACAAGCAGAATTGAGTTTTGTTCATAAAACTTCTAAACGTCGTGCTCATTTAAGAAGAATTAAAAGCTCAAATCATAAAGATGGCTGTTCATATAACTATGAATATGCTTCCAAAAAGACAGTCAAAAAATATGTAGATTCTTTAAATTATGAGGAAATACAAGATAAGTTAAATTCAATTATGAATATGTTATGCCGAAAACATAATACAAAAAAGACAACCAGTAATGATAATGAGGATTTAACGAAAAAAAGAAAGAATCCTATGCTTATCCCAGAACGAAAAGATTGCGAAACTGTTTTAAGAGCATTGCAACGAAAAAGACTTAATGGCTGGATTGACGAATCAGATGGTGAAGATTTTTGCGTATTCTATGGCAAAGTAAAATTAAAAGTTATAGAAAAAGAAAAAAATAGCGATGACCCAAAAAAGACTTATAAATATTACCTACTACAAATATATACCCAAAATAAAAAAGGCGAATGGAAATTCAGAACAAGTTTATATCGAGGTAATATGCGAGATTTAGTAAATGAAGAAGTAATGTATAATATTGTAATGATTGGACACTTGGATTTTCAATTTAAGCCATTTACAATCAAATTAGCAAATAAAAACGCTATCAAATATCGTGAAGCATAGTTATAGAGCAGTAGATTCTACAGAATTTACTGCTTTTTCTATATCCAAAGGAATGTTTATGAATTTACTGAAATATAAAGGAAAACATATTCGAGTCAGTGACAAATCATTGGTTTTTCGTTTCTCGGCTGGTTCACTGTTCCTGCTGTTCCTTGCGGTGATTATGCTGCTGAACCTAAAGTCAATCCTCACTACTGACTGGAAATCGGTCAGCTTTCTACAAGATGGCAACGTCCATTTAGTAGTCACACCATATAGGATAGTGACTATTGTTGTGGCGGCTCTGGTCTGTGTGCTGGCTGCCCTTTTCTATCGCAGATTCCAGTATGACAGAGTGAAGCAGCTCTTTCACCGTCAAAAGCTGGCTCGTATGCTGCTGGAAAATGGCTGGTATGAATCAGAATCCACACAGGACAGCAGCTTTTTCAAGGATTTGCCAGCCACTACCAAAAAAGAGAAAATCACCTATTTTCCTAAAGTGTATTACCGTATGGAGCATGGACTTTTATATATCCGTACAGAAATCACATTGGGGAAATATCAAGAGCAGCTTTTACACTTGGAAAAGAAACTGGAAACAGGCTTGTACTGTGAGCTGGTTTCCAAAGAGCTGAAAGACAGCTATGTGGAATATGTGCTGCTCTATGATACGATTGCGAACAGAATCACTATCAATGAGGTACAGGCTGAACATGGCAGCTTGCGTCTAATGAAAAATGTCTGGTGGGAGTATGACAAGCTCCCCCATATGCTGATTGCTGGCGGCACTGGCGGCGGTAAAACTTACTTTATCCTTACTATCATTGAAGCTCTGCTCCGCAGCAATGCGGTCATGTATATTTTAGACCCAAAGAACGCCGACCTTGCGGATTTGTCCGTTGTCATGCCGGAAGTCTGGTACAAGAAAGAAGATATAACCACCTGTATTGATAGATTTTATGATGGTATGATGGCAAGAAGTGAAGCTATGAAGCTCATGGAGAATTACAGGACAGGTGAAAACTATGCCTATTTAGGACTATCGCCCCACTTCCTTATCTTTGATGAATATGTGGCGTTCATGGAAATGCTCACCACAAAGGAAAATGCTGCTGTCCTTAACAAGCTGAAACAGATAGTCATGCTCGGACGACAGGCAGGATATTTTCTCATTCTCGCCTGTCAGCGTCCAGACGCAAAGTATCTCGGTGATGGAATCCGTGACCAGTTCAATTTCCGTGTGGCTCTTGGGCGTATGTCGGAGCTTGGATACAGTATGATGTTCGGTGAAGTAGACAAGGACTTTTTCTTGAAGCAGATTAAAGGGCGTGGCTATGTTGATACGGGAAACAGTGTCATATCTGAGTTTTACACTCCCCTTGTACCCAAAGGACATGACTTTTTAAAAGAGATAGGAAGATTGTCACAAAACAGGCAGGACGGACAGGCGGCGTGCGGAGCGAAAGACGCAGGTACGGACTAGCCTGTGTTGGGGTGGCGTAAGCCGCCCCAACCATCTGCCCCCGTTGTCTAACAGGGGGGCACAAATTATCTGGAAACAGTCAATTACATATCAAAGTTTCATGTACGGTGTGAAGCGGGGGAAAACTTGGAGATAACATCAAAAAGTTACCTATCGCTATAGCGTGGCAACTGGCAGGAAACCTTACCCGATATTGCACAGGAAATCAAGATAGTCAATCTCACCAGTGAAGACAAAAACAGAGGACTACTTGACCCGTATGTGATTATGAAGCGAACAAAAGACGCTGAAAGTCTGGCGATTGACATTTTGACATTCCTTACGGGTATTTCCTCCCGTGACGGTGAGAAGTTCCCTGTATTAAGGCGTGCAATTCGTTCTGTTACCCAGAGCAGGCAGCGTGGCTTGTTGCGTGTCATTGATGAACTCCGCAAAGACGGTTCTCCTGTGGTAGAGAATATCGCAGACCATATTGAAAGCATGACCGATTATGATTTTGCACATCTGCTTTTTTCAGATGGCAGTATCAGACAGTCAATCAGTCTGGATAAGCAGTTAAATATCATACAGGTGGCAGACCTTGTACTGCCGGATAAGGACACGAAGTTTGAGGAATACACCACAATGGAGCTGCTTTCCGTGGCAATGCTTATCGTTATCAGTACCTTTGCCCTAGACTTTATCCATTCCGACCGCAGCATTTTTAAAATGGTGGACTTGGACGAAGCGTGGACATTCTTACAGGTGGCACAGGGGAAAGCACTCTCTAACAAGCTGATTCGTGCCGGACGTTCTATGAACGCTGCTGTTTATTTCGTCACACAAAACTCTGGTGATGTGGACGACGAAAAGATGAAGAACAACATCGGCTTAAAGTTTGCCTTTCGTAGCACGGATATAAAAGAAATCAAGAATACCCTTGAGTTTTTCGGTGTGGATAAGGAGGACGAGGGAAATCAGAAAAGGCTTAGGGATTTGGAAAACGGGCAATGCCTGTTTCAAGATTTGTACGGGCGTGTGGGCGTTATCCAGATTCACCCTGTATTCTCTGACCTGTTCCATGCCTTTGATACCAGACCGCCAGTACAGACAGAGGAAACGAGGTGAAGCCTATGCGTAAGAAAAAGATAATTCGCTGGTTGCTCATTACTCTTGCAGTGATTCTTGGCGTGCTGGTGTTTCTATCTATTACAGGAACGGTGGCTCATGCGGCTGGACTGGTGGATAATACGGTGAGTGACGCTAATGCCTATTCCAAATATCCCCTAGAGAATTATCAGCTTGATTTCTATGTGGATTCAAGTTGGGATTGGCTACCGTGGAACTGGCTGGACGGTATCGGGAAAAGTATTCAGTATGGCTTGTACGCTGTCACTAACTTTGTCTGGACGGTGAGCCTTTATATCTCCAATGCGACAGGTTACGTGGTACAGGAAGCCTACAAGCTGGACTTTATCTCGGACACCGCAAGTTCTATCGGAAAGAATATTCAGACGTTAGCTGGTATCACTTCCAGCGGTTTTTCTACACAGGGATTCTATGTTGGATTCCTTTTAATTTTGATTCTAGTAATGGGTATCTATGTAGCCTACACAGGACTGTTAAAAAGAGAAACCACAAAAGCCATTCATGCGGTTATCAACTTTCTTGTGGTGTTCCTGTTATCCGCTTCATTCATTGCCTACGCCCCAAACTATATCAGCAAAATCAACGATTTTTCCGCAGATATAAGCAGCTCGGCGTTATCGCTCGGTACAAAAATCGTGCTGCCCGATTCCAACAGCAAGGGAAAAGACAGTGTGGATTTGATAAGGGATAGCCTGTTTTCCATACAGGTGAAACAACCGTGGCTGCTTTTACAGTACGGGGAATCGGATATAGAAACGCTCGGTTCTGACCGTGTGGAAAGCCTGTTATCGAAAAGTCCGGACACGGACGACAGAGAGGACGTTGTGATTGAGGAAATCGAAGATAAGGACAACGACTATTTAAGTGTCACAAAGACCATGACCCGTTTAGGTATGGTGGTGTTCCTGTTCATCTTCAATATCGGAATCTCTATCTTTGTATTCCTGCTTACCGGCATGATGATTTTCTCACAGGTATTATTTATCATTTATGCCATGTTCCTGCCGATTAGTTTCATTTTATCCATGATACCGACCTATGAGGGTATGGCAAAAAAGGCACTTACGAAGCTGTTCAACACCATTATGATGAGGGCAGGAATCACACTGATTATCACCACAGCTTTTAGTATCTCGACCATGTTTTACTCTATGTCTTCTGGCTATCCGTTCTTTATGATTGCGTTTTTACAGATAGTTACCTTTGCAGGAATCTATTTCAAACTTGGTGATTTGATGGCAATGTTCAGCCTGCAATCTTCTGATACACAGCAGGTCAGCAGGCGAATCATGCGGCGACCTTATATGTTCCTTAACCGCAGGGCAAGACGCTTGGAGCGTAAAATCGGCAGGACAATGGCGGCTGGTGCGGCTGGCGGTGTCGCTGGTGCGGCTGGTGCTTCCGCTTCTACGAAAAAGACAGGCAGTACCAAACAGACAGGTAACACACATACCAGAGCAAATCACAATCCGTCTGCTTCTGGTGGAGGTAGCAGCAATCCGCCAGCTCTGTCCGATAAGATGAATCAAAAAGATTCTTCAAAATCAGAAGTACATAGTAGCTCTGCCAGTCAGACACAGGAAATGCAATCCACTTCAAAACGTGGAATCGTAGATAAAAAATCGGTATCGAAGCAACCGCAGTCAGAAAAACAGAATCCGCAGCGTCCGATTGTGGATAAGGCACAGGACAAGCAGGAATCAAAGGATAAGGAGCGACAAGGCAGCGGATCAGCGACAAAAAGAGCTGCCCAGGTGCATGAGCGACCAGCCACAACACCTGTTCCTACAAAATCAGATACAAAAGCCACAGCTTCAAAACAGGAGCAGAATGTCAAAGAGCGTCCTGCCACAGTGACAAAGGAGCAGCCGCAATCAAGTAAGACCAAAGAGCCTGTGACAAAACCGCAGGAAAATGTGAGAACACAGGTTGTCAGAGAATCCCGTCCGACAGATAAACAGACTTCATCAGCGGTAAATAAACATTCGCAGGCTGCCACAGATACATCAAGACAGACGGTACAACGTCAGAAGCAGACAAGGACGGTTCAGAAAAAGACCACAAATCAATCAACAATCAAGAAATCTACCAGTAAGAAAGGTGGCAAGAAATGAAGTTAAGGCATTTCGCTGTGTTCGGTGGGATTTTCACAGTGATTATCTGTCTGCTTCTTTTCTTGTTTATCGTGACCGCAGATGATGAAGAAAGCGGTTCTTCCAGCCTTGATTTTTCTGGATTGAATTTGTCACAAGAAGTCTTGAAACATCAGCCTACGGTAGAAAAGTACGCAAAGGAATACGGAATTTCTGACTATGTGAACTACCTGTTTGCGATTATGCAGGTGGAATCTGGTGGCACTGGCACGACAGACGTTATGCAAGCCAGCGAATCATTAGGATTGCCGCTTAATTCCCTGTCCGTGGAGGATTCCATCAAACAGGGATGTAAATACTTCTCGGAGCTTTTGAAATCCGCAGAAGCGAAAGGCTGTGACATCAACACGGTGGTACAGTCCTATAACTATGGCGGCGGCTTCATTGATTATGTGGCAAAACACGGAAAGAAGTACACCTTTGAGCTGGCGGTCAGCTTCGCAAAGGATAAATCCGGCGGTGTTAAAGTCACCTATAAGAATGAGATTTCCATAAAAGAAAATGGCGGCTGGCGTTACAAGTACGGGAATATGTTCTATGTAAAATTAGTCAGTCAGTATTTGGCTGTGCCTAGTTTCAGTGACGCTACCGCACAGGAAATCTTCAAGGAAGCGTTGAAGTATCAAGGCTGGAAGTATGTGTATGGTGGCAGCAATCCCAACACTTCTTTTGATTGTTCTGGTCTTACGTCTTGGTGCTATGGAAAAGCTGGTATCAGCTTACCCCGTACCGCACAAGCACAGTATGACGCTACGCAGCACATACCGCTGTCACAGGCAAAAGCAGGTGATTTAGTGTTCTTCCACTCAACCTATAACGCTGGAACATATGTTACTCATGTAGGAATCTATGCAGGAAACAACAGAATGTATCACGCTGACGACCCTATCGGATATGCAGATTTAACAAGCTCGTACTGGCAAAAGCATTTGATTGGTGCCGGACGGGTGAAAACCAAATAAGAAAGGAATGGTGCTATGTTATTTAAGAAAAAGGATAAGGAATCGAAACCAAAAAAAGAAAAGAAAGTGCCTGTGATGAAAGTCGGCACGCATAAGAAAACCGTGATTGCCTTATGGCTGGTGCTGATTGCAAGCGTCAGTTTTGGGGTGTATAAGAATTTCACCGCCATTGATATGCACACGGTACATGAAAAAGAAGTCATTGAACAAAAGATTGTTGATACCAACAAGATAGAGAATTTCGTCAAGGCATTTGCGAAGTCCTACTATTCTTGGAGCAACACGCAGGAATCCATTGAGAAAAGAACAGCAGCCATCAACCAATATCTGACAAAGAGCTTGCAGGATTTGAATGTTGATACGGTACGACAGGATATACCTACAAGCTCTACGGTAACAGACGTTAAGATTTGGGAGGTTGAAGCGGCTGGAACAGACGACTTTACCGTTGTCTACTCGGTAGATCAAACGGTAACGGAGGGAGAAACCTCTATCGGCTATACTTCCGCTTACATGGTAGTAGTTCATGTAGATGGTGACGGAAACATGGTTATCACGCAGAATCCGATCATCAGCAGCATACCGACCAAATCCGGCTATGAACCAAAAGTAAAGGAATCGGACGGAACGGTGGACGCTGCTACTACGGAAGAAGTAACAGAGTTCTTGGAAACATTCTTCAAGCTGTACCCTACCGTAACGGAAAAAGAGCTTGCCTACTATGTATCGGAGAATGTGCTTGAACCTGTGAATTGTGAGTATGTGTTCTCGGAACTAGTAAATCCAATCTTCACACAGGACGGTGAGCAGGTGAAAGTGTCTGTATCGGTAAAATATCTCGACCAAAGGACAAAGGCAACACAGATTTCACAATTTGACTTGACGCTGGAAAAAGATAGTAACTGGAAAATTGTAGGATAATGAAACTGGGGGAATGGTTCTTAATCTCCATTCCCCTCTAACTATTTTTGTACACGTTCAATTTCATTTTGATAAAAAGTAATCTTATCATCTAATTTAGACATATGCTCTTGTAATGAAAGTATCTGGATATTTAATGCTTTCCGATGATTTATCAGCATTTCCATTCTTTCATATAAAGTTGATTCACCCATAGCACGTAATTCCGCATACTGTTTAATTTCTTTGATTGGCATACCAGTATCTTTTAATCGTTTAATAAAATCAATCCATTTTATATCACTATCTGAATAACAACGACGGTTTGCAGCATTACGTTTGGGTATTATTAAATTTTCTTGTTCATAATAACGCAATGTATGAATACCTAATCCTGTAAGTTTTGAAAATTCACCTATTGAATAATCCAAAAAAATCACCTCTTATCTCTTGACATAGAGTGAACTCTACATTGTATGGTTTTATTGTACCAAACAAAAGGAGGAATGACAAATGGTAAATGAAACGAATAAATATACCGTTATTACAGGGGCAAGTTCTGGTATCGGTTACGAAACAGCGAAAGCCTTTGCTTCACGTGGTAAAAATGTAATTATAATTGCCCGTCGTAAAGAAAAACTCGCTAAATTACAGAAAGAAATTTTAGAGAAATTTCCGACAGTAAAAGTCATTGTAAAGGCAACTGACTTAACCAAATCTAAAAATGTTTATCAACTTTATAGTGAATTAAAACCATATAAGCTAGACACATGGGTAAATAATGCTGGATTCGGAAATTATGGTAGCGTTGCAGAGCAATCCTTAGAGAAAATAGAATCTATGATTCATCTGAACATTGAAGCACTTACTCTTCTTTCAACACTTTTTGTACATGATTATAAAGATATTGAAGGAACACAGCTTATAAATATTTCTTCATGTGGAGGTTATACAATAGTTCCAACTGCTGTTACTTATTGTGCCACAAAATTTTATGTAAGTACCTTTACAGAGGGATTGGCAAGAGAGTTAAAGAGTTCTAATGCGAAAATGCAAGCTAAAGTATTAGCTCCTGCCGCTACTAAAACAGAGTTTGGCAAGGTAGCAAATGATGTTACAGAATATGATTACGATAAACTTTTTGGAACATATCATACAAGTGAACAAATGGCTGATTTTTTAATGCAGCTTTACGATAGTGATAAGGTTGTTGGTGCTGTAAATAGAGAAACTTTTGAGTTTAAAATGTTTGACCCGCTATTCGATTATGCAGGTAATTCATCTCATAATCAAAAATTATAAGATATGTTATAACTATTTTCTATACCAATTATAAGGCTACATTTCATACTCTGTATAATCCGTATAAGATGTAGCCTTATATAAGAATTGTAGATGTTATAATTCAAAACGCTCTTTCATTGACGCAATCCATGTTTCGATTGCCTGTGCAAGAATATATTGCTGTTCCAAAACTGCCATTCCTGTTTCTGGAATTTCGGGAACATTTTTTTTAAGATTCATATTTTCCTCAAGATAAGATTTGAGCGTTTTTACATTATTTTCAATATTGGTAAGACAAGATTTTTGATTTTCTCTGGATAGACTATCAAGATTCACAATGACAGCATTGAAATCCAGAAAAATATTGATGGGTTTACAGGATAGTTCCATCATTAACTTTTCAAATTGGTGGTGTCCAGAATCGGTTAATGTATAGACTGCCTTTTCTGGCATTTTCCCCTCTTTGATTGTTGTACTGGTAATATATCCTTTTTCTTCCAGCTGAATTACTTTTTTATATATTGATGGTGTGCTGATTTTTACCCATTTAGATATATTGCGGTATTCAACTAATTTTTGAATGTCGTATGCACTTAGCGATTCTTTTTTCAGAATACCTAAAACAATTAAATCAATCGTTGCCATGAAATAGTCCTCCGTTTCTTCTTGACAACTACTATAAATTATAGTAGTATGAATATCGCAGCTGCGATTACTATAAATTATAGTATTATATTTTACACTTCGTGTCAAGAGAAAGGGGAATTTAACGTGAACAGTAAAAACAATAAGATGGAGCTTTTAGGAAATGCTCCGATACCCAAAGCTCTTATGGCAATGGGAATCCCTACCATGCTTGGTATGATGGTAAATGCCATCTACAACTTGGTAGACGCATATTTTGTTGGTGGTTTGGGAACAAGTCAGATGGGAGCAATTTCTGTGGTATATCCACTCGGTCAAGTAGTTGTAGGTCTAGGGTTACTATTCGGAAATGGTGCTGCTTCTTATCTTTCCAGATTATTAGGAAATGGAGATAAAGAAAAAGCAGATAAGGTCGCAAGTACCGCCTTATATAGCAGTATTACAGTAGGTGCGATTATGATTATCTTTTCCGTGATTTTTCTTCAACCTATTTTAAAACTATTAGGAGCGACAGACAGTATCATGCCTTATGCTATTACTTATGCCAGCATTTATATTGTTTCGTGCATATTTAATGTATTCAATGTCACAATGAATAATATTGTAACGAGTGAGGGTGCTGCAAAAACAACCATGCTCGCATTGATGGCAGGTGCAATATTGAATATTGGTTTAGACCCAGTTTTCATTTATGTATTGGATATGGGTGTTGCAGGTGCAGCAATCGCAACCGCCATTTCACAGATTGTTTCAACGCTGGTCTATCTAACATTCGTTCTTAGAAAAAAGAGTGTTTACAATTTTAAAATTAAAAACTGTACTTTTACAAAAGAGATTATGTCAGAGATATTTAAGATTGGTATACCAACATTAGTATTTCAGATATTGACAAGTCTTTCTATCTCACTTGTCAATACACAGGCAAGACCATACGGAGATTCTGTTATTGCTGGTATGGGTGCTGTGACAAGAGTTGTTTCTATGGGAAGTTTGATGGTATTCGGATTCATTAAAGGATTCCAACCGATTGCTGGATATAGTTATGGTGCAAAAAAATTCGACCGATTACATGAAGCAATAAAAACTTCAATTATATGGTCTACTGTATTTTGTGTCATTTACGGATTGGTATTGACAGTTTTTTCAAAGGGAATCATATCCCAATTTACAAAAGGCGATTTAGAAATGATTCGTGTAGGAACACAGTCATTACGAATAAACGGTATTTCATTCATATTATTTGGATTTTACACTGTGTATTCATCATTATTCCTTGCACTCGGAAAAGGATTGGCAGGATTTATTTTGGGAGCTTGCCGACAAGGTATCTGCTTTGTACCAGTTATTTTGATACTGCCTATGTTTTGGGGGATAAACGGTATTCTCTATGTACAACCGATTGCAGATGTACTTTCTGCGATTATTACAATATTTATGGCATTACATTTACACCAGGAATTAGATGTGACAAAGCAAAAATTTCTATCTGAAAAAGCAGGTTAAATAAGGAGAAAATTATGATAAGCCAACAATGGGTAATGTGTCCTGTTTGTGGTAATAAAACACGAACAAAAATAAGAAAAGATACAAAATTGATAAACTTTCCGTTATATTGTCCCAAATGCAGGAAAGAAAGTCTAATCAATGTAAAGAATCAAATAGTAACCATTGTAAAAGAGCCAGACGCAAAGACGCAGAGCCGATAACACCGAGAATGAGTGAAAATTTCTTGGGTTATCGGCTTATTTTATTTAAGAGCTAAAAAGTGGAGGACTACGATTCCTCCACTTCCTTTGACTTGATGATTCCGTCAGCAACACTTTCCATGATAACTAAATCCTTATCAGAAAGGTTGTCAAGTTGTTTTTCCAATTGTCGTCTTCTGGTGCTTTTATCCAGATCAGACGCAGGCAGGAAAAATTCATCAACGGAAATATTAAGTAATGATACAAGGTCATAGAACACCTGTAAACTTTGGGTGCTGCCCTTTGTTTTCAATATTTGTTAAATAGCGTGGGTCAATCTCAATCATTGCTCCCACTTGCTCACGTGTTAAGTTTTGTTTTTTGCGAGCCGATTTGATTGCAAGACCAAAGGCTCTAAAATCGTACTTATCTTCCTTTTTACGCATATGTAATCACCTCACTATATTTTACTGTTCCTGTTGATTTTCTAACAGGTATAGAAAACGTATAGTATGGTTTGACAGTTCCTATTATGTGCGTAAATCAGTTAAAAAGTGCTGCATAGCGGTAAATAAAAAAAACCGTTATTACCAGTACCATTTTTGTATGTCAAAAATTATTCCTGTTTATATGGCGGTTTATAAGCCGCCTTTTTCTTTTTCCACTTACAAATATCATATCGGTTTTGGTTTAGCGGCTCTGGGAGGTAGCCGCATTGAAAAAACTGTGTAATCGACATTCTTCAACATATCTGTTATTGTCAAAAAAATCTTAGCTTTCAAAGCGGCACAATATACTCTTGAATATGGTTTTTCACATTATATAGCAGGAACAATTTTAAAAGCACAAGAACAGCATTTCTTTTATGCTCTTGTGCTTTTTTGCTGCTTAAAAAAATTTTTCAAAATCTTTTCTGAAAACGCAACAAATAGCTGCTGCGCGGGTAGCTACTGTGCGGAAAGGGGGATAGAGGGAAAACAACCTCATCTACTCTCACGCAGAAAGGAGGTGAATCAGCATGAAGTCATCTTCTTTCCAACAGGCTTCAAGCACAGTTTGACCGTTTGCTGTGATTGTAGCGGCTACGAATGGTGATGAAGCTGCAATACAGGAAATCTTGGATTTCTTTGACGGGTACATATCAAAGTTGAGCTTACGCAAATTGTATGACGAATACGGTAACGTCTACATGGTAGTGGATTCTGAATTAAAAGGCAGAATACAGGCAGCAGTCATGGATATGATTGCAAACTTTGAGATAGTCGTAATCTAATCATTCAGACGGGCGGAGCACTTTCCCCTTTCCTCTGCTCCGCTTGTCAATCTATGAAAGTCCATTATCTGGGTAGTGGATTTTCATAGACTGGCAAATACAGTCGGTAGTTCTTTGACAACTGAATAAAGCAGTCAGATACGTTTGATATGCAGCGAGCCAGCGGAAACTGTACGCCATGACCTAAAAAAGCGAGCGATTCATGCAATGATCCGAGAGCGACTTGTGGAATGGTCGTTCTGCCATGACCTGCATATCTGAATAATGATACACCCGTATGACACGGTTCTGCCCATAGGAATGGGAATGGTGAAAATCCAGTGGAGCTTCCCAAGCCATCTGACTGCTTCGGAAACACACAGTAAAGGAGGTGCATAAGGCAAAAATTTTGCAGTTTGTATGTCAGATATAAGCTGCTGATAATCTATCTCTGATATGGTATACTTTTAACTATGATTAGGAAGAAATGCTGTATTAAAAGGGGTAGAAAGTGATATGAAGATATTGTATGTTACAGATTTACACGGAGATAAAAAGAAGTACAGAAAGATTCTGGATGTAGCCATTGAAAAGGAAATCAAAGTCATTGTAAATGGCGGGGATATGTTACCAAAACAATGTGACCGCCACAGTGAGCAATCGTTTTTTATCAATGGATTCCTTGATGAATATTTTGAGGAACTGAAAAAGCAGGACATCACATACCTTGCCATGCTTGGAAATGATGATTTACTGGCAGCAGATGAAATGTTTGACAATCTTTGCGACAGATTTGAAAATGTCTGCAATATAGCTGGTAGGAAATTTTCTGTCAATGGATATGAATTTATCGGCATGAACTATATTTTAGACCATCCGTTCGGTTGTAAAGACAGGGTTGTTACAGAAACACATTATATTCCGCAGCGTCAGTTAAGTCCTGTAGCCGGAATCTCTAATGCTGTTGATTATGACAGGATTTACAACTGGCTGGAATATTCCAGAACAGAATTACCGCATATGTGTGATGTGCTGAAGAAACTTCCATTGCCGGACGATAGACAAAAAGCGGTTTACGTTATGCACATGCCGCCTGCGGGATTGAGATTAGGACAGTTGCGCTATCAAGATTTGGATATAGGCTCTGTTGATATTTACGAATTTCTGAAAGAAAAACAGCCACTTCTTTCTCTGCACGGACATATACATGAAAGTCCTGACACAGAGAAAGGAAAGTGGATAAACCAGATTCATCAGACAACCTGTATTCAGACTGGACAGACGGAACTTAATGACAAATACATGGTTTATGCGGAGATTGATTTGCAGGAAAAGAAGTATGAACGCAAAGTAATCAGTGTAGATTAGCAGAAAGACACCAGAAATGGTGTTTTTTGTTGGAAGAAATGAGGTGGGATTATAGGAAAAACAGTACAGTCCAATACAATAAAAATAGGAAATACGACCTTTTATGTAACGTCAGTGTTCTCCGGTACAGTGGATTTGCAGCATTTGATTAAAAGGCTGATTCAAAAGGAAATCGAGCAGGAAAACAATGGATATTAAATTGAGAACAGTGTAATAAGCGGCTGAAAATAATTAAGTAGCGTGGTATAATATTAACAGGATATAAGTTGTTTGTTTGCTGTTGGAAAGGAGTAAAAATGACGAAACAGCAAGCAAGATTAAGAGTTAGATTATATGCACGTTTATCCAAAGATGATGGTGACGCTGATAAAGAAAGCAACAGTATCACAAACCAGTTGCAAATGCTCTGATATTATTCAAAGGAAAAAGGATTTGAAATCATTGACGAGTATGTAGATGATGGCTATTCCGGCACAACATTCAACAGACCGGATTTAAACCGCATGATTGAGGACGCTATGGAAGATACACAGCCTAGTGGAATCATGGTAAAGGATATGTCAAGGTTCGGTCGCAACAATGCCATGTTCATGTATTACGTGGAAGAAATCTTCCCGAACAATGACATTCTCTTTATCGCACTGAATGATGATGTTGACACAAGATATGAGGATAACGAGATGATGCCATTCAAATCTATTATGAATGAGTATTATGCACGTGATACCTCAAAGAAAATCCGAAGCGTCAAGAAAACAACTGCTTTAAGTGGCGGGTTCTGCGGTTCATTCGCTCCGTATGGTTATAGGGTTGACCCGAACAATAAGCGTAAACTACTGATAGACCCGGAAACAGCGCCTATCGTCAAGCGTATTTTTGAAATGTCGAAACAGGGAAACAGTGTTCATCAGATAGCAAGAACATTGTGTGAAGAAAAGATTTTGATTCCGAGAGCCTACAGAGCAATGAAGAATGGCACGCTGGAAACAAGCACAGGGTTCCGATTCCCTACCGACTGGGTTGGAAAAAATGTTAAGATGATTTTGGAAAATCAAGTGTATCTCGGTCATATGGTATCGCACAAGACACAGACAAAATCATTCAAGAACAGAAAACTGGTAGCGGTTCCTAAGGAAGATTGGATTGTTGTAAAAAACACCCATGAAGCTATCATTGATGAAGAAACCTTTGAACTGGTACAGAAATTCATCAGTGTAAAGAAAAGACCAAATAAGACTGGACGACCAAATATGTTTGTGGGGCTTGTAAAATGCCCCGACTGTGGACGCAATATGGCGTTCTCCAATCCAAACGGGAGAGAGCCGAGATTTCGTTGCAGGACATATGCCAGAAACAGCAACCTCTGCACAACTCATGCAATTTCCTATGACACATTAGTGAAGATTGTCATGGACGACATTCAAAAGCATATCAAGAATATGGAAACATTAGGCGACCAGTTCATTGAAGAAATGAGGGTGTTGAGTGAATCCGGCGGCGGTAAGAAAATCAAGCAGTTTAAACAGGAATTGGAACTGGCAGAAAAGCGTATTGCTGAAATTGACAGTATCATAATGAAGCTGTTTGAGCAGAATGTAGCAGGAAAGATTTCTGATGGACGTTTTGAGAAAATGTCTGTAACTTATGAAAATGAGCAGAGAGAACTTGAAGAAAGGCGTAAGGCATTAAAAGAGAAAATCGAAGCCGAGGACTACAAGACGAAAAATACAAACCAATTTTTAGAAACCATACGCAAGTATGAAAACGTAACAGAGTTAAACCGTTCTATGCTGGTTGAACTGATTGACAGTATATATGTGTATCAAGCAGAGGGAACCGGCAAAGAACGTACTCAAAAAGTGGAAATCAATTATAGATTTCTTTGTGAGTCCCAATGTGGTATTGCATGATGGAAATGGGAGAGTCGGGCGTATGATCATTCTAAAACAATGTCTGGATCATAATATTGTTCCAATGATCATCCGTGATATTCATAAAGCAGAATATAATCGATATCTTAATAAAGCACAGCACGAACAAGACTATAAAGGATTAGAAGCTTATTTTGAAAAAGAACAGAAATATTATCAGGAAAGCACAATCCCAATGATATTTGATTTTGATGAATTGTAGAATAAGGGTGTAATTAATAGAGAGTGGACAAGAAATGAGGTTGGGGTTTATGGCTAAGAAGTTTTGTACAACAGGAACATGTATCCCGGAGAAAAATTATATGGTTGATCTTAGCAACAGGATTCAGCAGATTATCAATCAATATATCGAATCAGGACAATACTTTACGATCAATCGAGCCAGACAATATGGTAAGACAACCTTGCTTTATCTTCTGGAAAAAGAATTGCGAAAACAAGATTATCTGGTTTTGAGTTTAAGTTTTGAAGCTGCCGATGAATATTTTGAATCTCTGGGAAGTCTTGCCGAAGGACTTTCACTTGATATTGAAGAGTGTTTGCGAGAGCAGAATGTAGATGAAAAAGTTTTAGAGGAATGGAATCATTCAATCTCTGAGAGATTTCCTATGAGATCATTAGGAACAAAAATCAGCAACCTATGCAGAAAATGCGGTAAAAAGGTAGTTCTAATGATCGATGAAGTAGACAAAAGTTCAGACAATCAGATTTTCTTATCTTTCCTTGGACTTCTAAGAGAGAAATATTTAAAATGTCAGCAAGGAAAAGATGTAACATTTCATTCTGTAATTCTTGCAGGTGTTTACGATATTAAAACATTAAAGTTAAAACTACATCCACAAGAAGAATCGAAATATAACAGTCCATGGAATATCGCAGTTGATTTTAATATTGAGATGAGCTTTTCTGTAAGTGATATTCAGACAATGATACAAGAATACGAGCAGGAACATCGTACAGGTATGGATGTAAAAGAAATCAGTCGGATTTTATATGATTATACGTCAGGATATCCATATTTGGTTTCAAAGATATGTCAGTTATTAGATGAAAGAGTATCCGATGTTCAAGTGTGGACAAGAGAAGGAATTTTAAGTGCAGTCAAGGTTTTGTTAAAAGAACCAAACACATTGTTTGATGATATGACCAAAAAGTTGTTAGATCATCCGCAGTTAAAAGAAATGCTTCAAAACATTTTATTTGCAGGAGTTGACTTTCCATTTAAACGAGAAACACCGATTATAGATTTGGGAGTTACGTTTGGCTTCTTAAAGGATAAAAATGGGATTGTAGCAGTATCGAATCGGATTTTTGAAACACAGTTATATGATATGTTTTTATCAGAAACAGCAATTAATAATCAAATGTATATGAAGGTATCATCTGATCGAAATCAATTTATTGTATCTGGAATGTTGCAAATGCCATTGGTAATGCAAAAGTTTTATGAATATTATGAAGAAATTTATTCAGAAAAAGATCAAAAGTTTATAGAAGAAACAGGAAGGGGAAAGATTATGTATAAAATCAGCAATTTCAGTGACAACGACGATGTAAAGATCATCGACAAATCAGGACCATTTGAAGTTATCGAATATCAGAGAGACTTAAGTGTCATGCCAGAAGATGCCCAGTTAGCATTCTTCTGCAGTCAGATGAATGTAAGAAAACGTCAGCTAAAATGCGAACTATCCAGAGGAAATGTAACGATTCAGTCAGGTGCCATGCAGTGGATGGCAGGAGATGTCTCTGCGTCAACAGGAATTAAAGGAGCAGGAGATTTCTTATCCAAGACGATCCGAGGAAAAGTAACTGGAGAATCTGTGATCAAGCCAGAATATACAGGAGATGGAACTCTTGTTTTAGAACCTACATATAAACATATCATTTTATTAGATCTTGACGAATGGGGAAATTCGATCGTATTAGATGACGGATTGTTTTTAGCATGTGAATCTACGTTAAAACAAAAAGCAGTCAGAAGAAAGACATTTTCTTCTGCATTTGCAGGCGGGGAAGGATTCTTCAACCTTGGGTTAAAAGGAAGTGGAGTTGTGTGCATAGAATCTGATTGTTCAAGAGAAGAATTAGTTGAGATCACATTAGAAGATGATGTTGTAAAGATTGACGGAAACTTGGCGATCGCATGGAGCGGAAGTCTTGATTTTACGGTAGAACGAGCAGGAAAATCTTTGCTCGGCTCAGCAGCGAGTGGCGAAGGCTTGGTTAATGTATACCGTGGAACAGGAAAAGTATTGTTGGCACCAGTTGGGAATCAGGCGATGAAACCACAACAAGTGATAGAAAAAGAGCCAGTGATCGTCGGTGACGATGACGAATAGAAGAAAAATAGATAAGGAAATAGCATTTGTTACGAAAAAATAAACAACAGATGCTATTTTTTTGTATGATTAACTCGACAATAAAAAAATGGTGTCGTATAATAAGTAGTGTTACGTTAATCAGTTAAAGTGAAAGAGTAACAAATAATACGAAAGAAGCAGCAGAACAATGAAAATTCTAGTATGTATGAAACAGGTACCGGCAGGTACTAAAGTTGACATTGACCCAGAAACAGGGGCAATGAAGCGTTTATCCGGGGAGACAAGAACGAATCCTTATGATTTATTTGCCCTGGAAGCAGCATTACAATTAAGAGAGAAAGTAGGAGGAAGTGTTACAGTTCTCACCATGGGACCTCCACAGGCTGAGGAGATGATGAGAGATGCGTATACGATGGGAGCAGATGATGCAATTATTTTATCTGACCGCAAGTTTGCAGGAGCAGACGTGCTTGCAACATCTTATGCACTATCTCAGGGAATCACAGCAATCGGAGATATAGATCTTATTATTTGTGGAAAGCAGACAACCGATGGAGATACCGCTCAGGTTGGGCCAGCGATCGCAGAGCATTTAGGAATCCCACATGCAGCTTGGGTGTCTGAGATCGTAGATGCAGACAGCGAGTCTATTCAGGTAAAACAGGATTTAGTCAGTGTATCACAGACTTCAAAGATTCCATATCCATGTCTGATCACAGTTGATAAAGACATGTGTGTACCAAGATTACCATCTTATTTACTGCAGAAACAGTCCAAAGACCGCCCAGTGAAGATCATGACATTTGAAGATATGGCAGATCAGAACTTAAGCAAATATGGACTTGTCGGATCACCAACCGCAGTAGAGAAAATGTTTGCACCGCCAGAAGTAGAAAAGCAGGTTTATTTTGACGGAGATGCAAAAGAAAAGACAAAACAATTATTTGACGTATTAGTGAATAAGAAAGTGATTTAGGTGAGATGACATGGAACTAATAAAATTTGATGCAAAACGCTGCAGTCTATGTGGTAAATGCGTGGAAAAATGTCCGTTTGGGGCATTAAGTTTTGAAGATAATGGGATTGTTGTCGGGGACACTTGCCGAATGTGTGGAATGTGTGTCAGACAATGTCCGGAAAAAGCGATTAGCTTTGAGCAGAAAGCAGGATCATTTGATAAAGACAAATGGAAAGATTTTTTGATCTTTGTAGAACAGGAACGTGGAGACATTCATCCGGTTGCATTTGAATTGATCGGTGAAGCAAGAAAGATGGCTTCGAAAGTAAACTTTAAAGTCAAATGCGTGATCGCAGGTGGAGCAGGAACCATTGAGAATGCACATAAACTTCTAGACTATGGAGTTGATCAGGTCTTTGCATATGAGGATGAATCCTTAGAAGGATTCAGAGCAGACTGTTATACAGATGTTGTTGCAGAATGTATCGCAGCACAGAAACCAAGTTCTGTCTTGATCGGAGCAACAGCACTCGGAAGATCATTAGCCCCAAGACTGGCAACAAGATTCCATACAGGATTAACAGCTGATTGTACAACCCTTGATATTAAGTCAAACACAGACATGGTACAGATTCGTCCAGCATTTGGTGGAAATATCATGGCTCAGATTTCTATCACAAAATCAAGACCACAGTTTGCAACTGTAAGATACAGAGTTATGGATGCGGCACAGAAGGTCGACAATGCCAAAGGAGAAGTCGTTGTCTGTCCAGTCAAAGAAGAGATGAAACAATCTCCAATTGAGATCTTAAAATCTGAAGTGATCGAGAAAACAAAGAATATTGAAGATGAAGATGTCTTAGTTGTAGCAGGACGAGGGGTCCGCAATGAAAAAGATGTGGAAATGTGTGAAGAATTAGCCAAAGCTTTAGGTGGACAGTTAGCATTTACAAGACCGATGATCGAGAATGGTTTTGGGGATGTTGCACATCAGGTTGGATTATCTGGAAGAACTGTTCGTCCAAAACTGATCATTACTTGTGGAGTTTCTGGTGCGATTCAGTTTACATCTTGTATGACAGGATCTGAATGCATCGTAGCGATCAACAATGATCCAGAAGCTCAGATTTTCAATGTGGCACACTATTGTATCGTTGATGATCTGTACAAAGTCGTTCCATATCTGACAGAATTAGTAAAACAACAGAAAGGGGACGAATAAGATGCCATATCCATATAAGAAGATGACCCAGGAAGATTTTGATAAGATCATTGAGATCACAGACAACGAACGTGTATGGGTCGGCGATGAGATCGCAAAAGAATATTACAAAGACGAGATGCCAGAATATGGAGTATTTCCACCGGAATTATACGTGGAAGTATTGAATAAAGAAGAAGTTTCAGAAATCATGAAATATGCTTATGAGCAGAATATTCCAGTTGTCTGCCGTGGGGCCGGAACAGGACTTGCAGGTGGAGCAACTTGTAAATACGGTGGAATCATGTTATCTGTGATGCGTATGAATAAGATTTTTCCAGTGGATCACAAGAACCAGACGATCACGGCACAGCCAGGAGCATTGTTAATTGATATTCAGGCGGCAGCTAAAGAAGAAGGATTATTCTACCCACCAGATCCAGGAGAAAAAACAGCTTCTATCGGTGGAAATGTCATTACCAACGCAGGTGGAATGAAAGCGGTAAGATATGGTCTTACAAGAGACTTTGTCCGTTGTATTGAAGCAGTTATGCCAGATGGTTCCATCATGAATTTCTCATCCAATGTCGTAAAGAATACAACAGGATTTGATGTGAAAGATTTAGTGATTGGTTCTGAGGGAATCTTATGTATTTTGACAGAAGTTACGTTAAAGTTATTGCCTGCACCAACATGTTCAAGTACATTGGTTATGCCATTTAGAAGCTTGGAAGAATGTGCTGATATGGTGCCAAAAGTATTAGATTTGCCATTTGTTCCAACAGCGATTGAATTTTTGGAAAGAGAATTGATCGATATTGTAGAAAGAAGTCTACATAAACTGTTTCCAGTGAAACACGGAGAAGCGGTATTGATCGTTATGTATGATGCATCAAGCAAAGAAGAACTTGATCGTGCAGTAGAAGCAGCTGCAGAAGCGGCATTAGAAAATGGAGCTTTAGATTGTAATATCGCAGGAACGCCAGAACGTGCGGCATCTGTGTGGGAAGTACGAGGAGCAATTCTTGAAGGAATGAAGGCAGATTCCGTTGCACAGGAAGAATGTGATGTTGTTGTTCCAAGATCAGAGATTGCAGAATATGTAAAACAGGCAAAGAAGATTGCATCTGCACATGGAATCCGCGTAGAGCCATGTGGTCATTGCGGAGATGGAAACATTCATACCGAAATGCTTCGTGGACCAGAGATGAGCGATGAGGAGTGGAAGAAGGCAACCCATGAATCATTAACAGAATTATATGCATTATCAAAAAAACTTGGTGGACAGTTATCTGGAGAACATGGAATCGGAAATGGACGTCTTGATTTCTTAGAGGAATTTGCGGGACCAAGAATGATTGAACTATACAAGTCTATTAAACGTGCATTTGATGATAAGCTGATCTTGAATCCAGGAAAAATGATCAAGATCGATGAAAACTAGAATATTAGACTACATTAAGAGAAAAGAGAGGACGACAAAATGAGCGGCAAAAAAAGTTTACTAGTTGACAAGAGTAAGATGCCTCTTGCCATGGGAATCGCATTCGTGGCATTTACGACACAGTTCGGAGGTGGATTTGCTTCCGGAGCACAGATTTATCAGTATTTTATTAACTACGGAATCTGGTGTCTGTTAATGCCACTGATCACACAAGGATTATATGCATTATTTTTCTGGTATGGAATGCGTTATGCATACAAACATAAAACATATGACTACAGAAGTTTTTCTGACAGTTTATATGGAAAGACAAGACCGATCATGTCAAATCTATATGAAATCTGTTATCTGATCATGATCGGAACGGCATCCGCTGCAGCATTTGCAACAGGCGGATCAACACTTCAAATGCTATTTGGAATCCCATACTGGGTATGTACATTGATCATAGCAGCATTTATTTTTGTGATCGCACTCTTTGGAACAAGTGTCGTAAGAAAATGTGCATCTACTTTAAGTGTACTGATCTTGATCGGATTAGTTCTTGTATTAGTACCAAACATCATCGTACAGTGGGATGCGATCACAGCAGCAATCTCTAACTTAGTATCAGGAAAGATGCCTGTGATCTCTGGAGAAAGCGGAGCTTTTGGACCAGCCTTATATTCTGCAGTTTTATATTTCTTCTTCCAGTTAGCATCTGTATCTGTTATGTACCAGCATATGGAACCTGTGACAGATAAGAAGCAGATCAACAAAGCAGCCATTGAGATTTTTGTATTTAATTTCTTTGCAATGGAATTATCCATTATCGGATTATTAGCCGTTGCATACGCAGCAGACCTTGTAACAGCAACAGTTCCTATGTTAGTTTTAGTACAAAATGGAGTATCTTCAGGATTATTAACACCGATCATCTCTGTTTTGATCATCCTTGGATCTATTTCAACGGCGGTAAACATGATCTCTGGAATCGTAACAAGATGTGTCAATGCAGTAGAGCGTCGTATGAGATCTGAGCAGGAAAGACAGAATGGACATTTAGTAAGAAATGCCATTGCAACACTGATCTTTACATTTTTAGCATTTGCGATCGCACAGTTTGGATTGTTGGCTGTTGTAAAACAGGGATATGCGTACCTTGGATATGCAGCATTTATCACATTGTTTATTCCATTTATCATTCATGTGATCGTGACAAAAGGAAAAGAGATTTAAAAATTATTTTTGGGGAAAGAATTTATTATGAAAAAGTTAGGGTTAACGATATTTCCAAGAAAGGCAAGAAAAATAAGCTAAAAATTAAAAAAAGCAATAAAGTACGAAAATAGAAACTTGCTTTTTAGAGAAACTTGCTATATACTTATTAAGTTATAAAAACAGGGAGCTTGTTAAACAGGCTGAGAGGAAAGTAAAACTTTCGACCTTTGAACCTGATTTGGGTAATGCCAACGTAGGAAACGAAGATGATAAGTCGCGAACATACGGAAAGTTACAAAATCAGTAGCTTTCCGTTTTTTTCGTATGATAAAGGATTCCTATTATGGAAGAATTTACAATGATACGAAACAATGCGGTCAACTGGGAGCACCACTTTTGATCGCAATAGAAAAATAATGCATAAGAGAGAAAAGGAGAGATACTTATGAGAACAGCATTATCAATCGCTGGAAGTGATTCCAGTGGAGGCGCTGGAGTTCAGGCTGACTTAAAGACCATGACAATGAATGGTGTATTTGCAATGAGTGCGATCACAGCACTGACGGCCCAGAATACAACCGGCGTAACAGGAATATTAGAAGCAGATCCAGAATTCTTAAAGAAACAGATCGACGCAGTTTTTGAAGACATCAGACCCGATGCAGTCAAGATCGGGATGGTTTCCTCAAGCGGACTGATCAAAACGATTGCAGAAAGATTACAGCATTATAAAGCGGAGAATATCGTTGTTGACCCAGTGATGGTAGCAACAAGCGGATCACGATTATTAGAAGAAGATGCCGTAGATACATTAAAGAAAGAATTATTACCGATCGCTACGGTAATTACACCGAATATTCCAGAAGCTGAGATTCTTTGTGGAATGGAGATTCACACAGAAGAAGACATGGTAGCGGCTGCAAAAGCGATCTATGAAGATCTTGGATGCGCAGTGTTATTAAAAGGTGGTCATAATATTAACGATGCAAATGACCTTTTATATACAAAAGAAGAAGTTTCCTGGTTTAAAGGAAAAAGAATCAATAACCCAAATACACATGGAACAGGATGCACTCTTTCAAGTGCTATCGCAGCAAATCTTGCCAAAGGTTTTGACCTTAAGATTTCTGTACAGCGTGCAAAAGACTATATTTCAAGAGCATTGGCAGATATGTTAGATCTTGGAGCTGGAAGCGGACCAATGAATCATGCATTTGATTTAAAAGATGAATGGAAAGAGGAGGCATAGACAATGGGTAGCAGAAGAACATCAATTTTTGAAAACGGACTGATCTGGTTTGGAGCCGGAGTGTCCTTGGCAGAAATTTTAACAGGTACATATTTCGCATCCTTAGGATTTTCTACAGGATTATTAGCAATCATCATTGGACATATCATTGGATGTGGTATGATGTTTTTTGCCGGATTTATCGGTGGAAAGACAAGAAAAAGTGCAATGGAAACGGTAAAAATGAGTTTTGGATCAACGGGAGCTTTGTTATTTGCAGTGTTAAATATCCTGCAGTTAGTTGGATGGACAGCGATCATGATCTATGACGGATCATTAGCAGCAGCAGGAATCTTCAATATTGCGAACTGGGTATGGCCAGTCATTATCGGAGGATTGATCATTATCTGGATTCTGGTAGGAATTGAAAATCTAGGAAAGATCAATACGGTTGCAATGGCAGCATTATTTATTTTGACATTAGTTTTAAGCTTTATTATTTTCGGACATGGTTCATTAAAGCCGGTTGCAAATGATGGATTAACTTTCGGAGCAGCTGTAGAACTTGCAGTTGCCATGCCATTATCATGGTTGCCACTGATCAGTGACTACACAAGAGAAGCTAAAGAACCAACGAAAGCAACATGGGCAAGTGTGATTGTTTATGGATTGGTCAGCTGCTGGATGTATGTGATCGGTATGGGAATCTCTATCTTTACAGGAGAATCTGATATCGCACAGATCATGGTAAAAGCAGGACTTGGAATTGCAGGATTATTAATTATCGTATTCTCAACTGTAACAACAACATTCTTAGATGCTTGGTCTGCCGGAATTTCCAGTGAATCCCTATCTAAGAATATCAATGGAAAATGGATCGCTGTCGCGGCAACAGTGATCGGAATGATTGGGGCAATTGTTTATCCGATGGACGATATCACAGATTTCTTATATCTGATCGGATCAGTCTTTGCACCAATGATCGCTGTACAGATCGCAGATTTCTTTATCCTTCATCAGGACTTCTCAAGAAAATCTGTATGTATTCAGAATATGATCGTATGGGTAATTGGATTTATCGCATATCGCTGGCTGATGGGTGTCGATACGATTCTTGGAAACACACTTCCTGATATGGTGATCACGATTGTTTTAAGTGTGATCGTAAGTTTATTGTTTGGGAAGAAGAATGATTAAGCCCTTTATAAATTTCTTAGTTATGTAGGTACAAATGCAATTTATACTTTTGACACTTACATCATATAATAATAACATATAATACCCTATAAGATATTTCTATATCCTGTAGGGTATTTTTTGATTGAAATCTATTGACAATCAAACTCATATTTCTTATAATCATATTATTCCTATTAGAATTATATGAAATATAACGAAGAAGGTGACAGATATGAAAGAGATATTATGCTTTGGAGATTCCAATACATATGGACTGATCCCAGGTACAACAAGAAGATATGACAGAGAAACAAGATGGACAGGAATTTTAGCAGAGAAGCTTTACGATAAAGGATATCGAATTATAGAAGAAGGATTATGTGGAAGAACCAGTGTATTTGACGATGCGACAAGAGATGGAAGAAATGGAGCGAAAGTACTTCCAATGCTCTTAGAGACACACGCACCACTTGACCAGGTTGTTTTAATGCTTGGAACCAATGACTGCAAAACATATAACCATGCAAGTGCAGATCGCATCGGAAAAGGAATCGAAAAACTGATCCAGCAGATCAGAAAAGCTGATTCAGCGATCGATATTTTATTAGTATCTCCGATCGAATTAGGAGAAGATGTATGGAAACCAGGATTTGATCCCGAATTTGATCAGCATTCTGTGAAAGTATCCAAACAATTAAAACAGACATATTTAAAGATTGCATGGAAGTACGGATGTGATTTCCTTGCAGCAAGTGATGTAGCCAAGCCAAGTAAGGCAGATATGGAACATATGAATGAAAAAGGACATAAAAACCTTGCAAAAGCAATCGAATCATTTCTTGTAGAAAAGGAAAGAAATCATTCAAACAATTATGTAAATGTGGTATGATAAGACAAATGTGGTATTTTATAAGGATTCACATAATAAAAGAAATAAAATGTTCAGAAAGGAATTTTACATATGGAAACGATCAATCCACAGGAATGGAAACAAGACCTGCCAGCATTTAAAGAAAAGACAGACCAGTTTTATGCAGGAGAACTAAGTAAAGCAGATTACAAAGGATTTTCCGGTGGTTACGGAAGTTATGCACAGAAAGATGGAAAAGCAAGTATGATCCGTCTTCGTATGTCAGGTGGCCATTTAACAAAAGATAAATTAAAATTTATCGCAGACAGTATTAAAACATATAATGTAGATAAAGTTCACCTGACGACATGTCAGACGATTCAGTTACATAACTTACAGCCAGAAGCAATTTATGGAATCATGGAAGGTGGATTAGATCATGGTATTGTCACAATGGGTGGAGGTGGAGATTTTCCACGTAATGTAACCGTATCTCCATTGTCAGGTGTTGAAAAAGGAGAATATTTTAACGTTCTTCCATATGCCGAAGCAGCTGGAGAATATTTGATGACATTTATCAAAAAAGAAGTTATGCCAAGAAAATTAAAAGTTGGATTTTCAAACGGGCCAGCTAATGAGACACATGCAACATTCCGTGATCTTGGATTTGTGGCAAGGGAAGATGGAAACTTTGATGTTTACAGTGCTGGAGGACTTGGTAACAATGCGAGATTTGGACTGAAAGTTGCTGAGAATGTACAACCAGAGAAGATTCTTTATTATATTTGTGCAATGAGAGAAACATTCATCGCACATGGAAATTATAAACAACGTGGAAGAGCAAGAACGCGTTATATGCAGGAGACTTTAGGTGAAGAAGGATATATCAAAGCTTTCCATGAGAAATTAGATGAAGTTTTCGCATCCGGACAGGATCTTGATCTTCATGTAGAAATTTCTGAAGTGAAGAAACAGGGAGATGGAAGTAAAGTATCTGGTAAACGAGTGATCGATCAGAAACAGGAAGGATTATATGCAGTTTCTTATCACCCATTCGGTGGCTGTCCAAAACCTGAGAAATTAGGAGAGATCTATGATGTGATCAAAGATATGGATGAAGTGGAAGCAAGAATTTCACCAGATGAGACAATGTACATCATCAATCTGACAGGAGATGAAGCAAAGAAAGTTTTAGATGCGACAGATGATGGTGCAGAAACGTTGTTTGAGACATCTGTATCTTGTATCGGAGCAACGATCTGTCAGGTTGGATTAAGAGATTCTCAAGGATTATTACACAAAGTGATCGAAGCAGAAAGAGAAGCTGGATTAAAGGATGGTTCACTGCCTAAGATTCATATTTCTGGATGTATGTCTTCTTGCGGAACACATCAGATCGGAGAGATCGGATTCCACGGAAGTATGAAAGTAATTGATAAAGTTGCTCATTCTGCATTTGTACTTCATATCAATGGATCTGATCTTCAGGGAAAAGAGAAGATGGGAGAAGAAGTTGGGATCATTTTAGAAGAAGATATTCCACAGTTCTTGGTAAAATTAGGACAGGCAGTTGAGAGTGAAGAACTTGACTTTTCACAGTGGAATTTAAAACATCCAGAAGGAATCAAGGAAATCGCAAAAGAATATATAAAATAGGACACAGAGATAATGGCATATTTTCCAATGTTTGTACAACTAAAGAAGAAAAAATGTCTAGTGATCGGCGGCGGTAAGATCGCACTTCGTAAGATTGAAGTTTTAAAAGATTTTGAAGCAGATATTACCGTGATCGCACCAGAGATGATAACACAGATTCGGCAGATCGATCAGATTTGCCGAATCTTTCGAACGTTTATGGAGAAAGATTTTAATGAGGCAGATTTTGTGATCGCAGCAACCGATGATCAAAAAACAAATCATGAGATCAGCCAGATCTGCAGACGAAAGAAGATTCCTGTCAATGCGGTCGATCAGAAAGAAGATTGCAGCTTTATTTTTCCATCCTATGTAAAAGAAGGAGAAGTTGTCGCTGCATTTTCAAGTGGCGGGCAGAGTCCGTTGATCACACAGTATTTAAAAGAAAAGATCAAACCAGATTTGAATAAAGAATTAGGACAACTCGCACAGATCTTGGGAAGTCTGAGAAAGCTTGCAAAATCATGCATTGCCACAGAACAAGAACGAAAGGCATTTTATAAAGAATTATTACAAATCGGATTAGAGGATATTGATTCATTGGAAGAACAACGAATCAATGAAATCATTCAAAAATATATATCAGAGTGAAATCGAGGAACAGTAAAAATGGAACGTACAAGAAGATTAAGAACAAGCAACTATATGAGAGATATGGTAAGAGAAAATCATGTGAGAATTGACGAATTGATCTATCCAATCTTTGTTACAGAAGGAGAAAATATCAAACATCCTGTAGAATCTATGCCAGGGATTTATCAGTATTCGCTGGATCGTTTATCAGAGGAAATTAACAGGATCAAAGAAGCGGGGATCAAAGCAATTTTAATCTTTGGAATCCCAGATCATAAAGATGAAGTTGGAAGCGGTGCATATGCTGAAGATGGAATTGTGCCAAAGGCGATCCGCCAGATCAAAAAAGAGTATGAAGAACTTTTGATCATTGCGGATGTATGTCTTTGTGAATACACATCTCATGGACACTGTGGTCTTGTGAAAGACGGAGTGATCTTAAATGATGAAACACTTCCGCTTCTTGCAAAGGCATCTGTAAGTTATGCAAAAGCAGGGGCAGATATCATTGCGCCAAGTGATATGATGGATCTTCGAGTGAAAGCTATTCGTGAAGCTTTAGATGAAGCAGGATTTGTATACACACCGATCATGTCTTATAGTGCCAAGTTTGCGTCAGGATACTATGGACCATTTCGTGATGCAGCACATTCTGCACCAGGATTTGGAGATAGAAAAACATACCAGATGGATCCGGCAAATGGACAGGAAGCTCTAAGAGAGATCGGGGAAGACATCGAAGAAGGAGCAGACTTGATCATTGCCAAACCAGCACTTGCTTATATGGATATTATGAAAGAAGCATCTATGAAATACAATATTCCGATCGTTGCATACAATGTAAGCGGAGAATATGCTATGGTAAAAGCAGCTGCGGCCAATGGATGGATCGATGAGAAAAAGATCGTTATGGAAAATATGGTCGGATTAAAACGTGCTGGTGCAAAGATGATCATTACATATCATGCACTTGATGTTGCAAAATGGCTGAAAGAAGAGGAAAGATAAAATGAAAGATACAAGATCAAAAGAATTATATGAACGAGCAAAAGTACATATTCCGGGAGGGGTAAACAGTCCAGTTCGTGCATTCCGTGCGGTAAATCGTACTCCAAGATTCATGGAATCTGCAAAAGGAGACCGTATTATTGACGCCGATGGAAATGAATATATCGATTATGTATGTTCATGGGGACCTGGAATCTTAGGACATGCTCATCCTCAAGTCATCAAAAAAGTCATGGACTCTTGTGAAAACGGTTTGACTTTCGGAGCACCAACAGAGAAGGAAGTGATCCTTGCAGAATTGATCAGTGAATTGATCCCGTCTATGGAAGTAAGCCGTCTGGTAAGTTCTGGAACAGAAGCTGTTATGAGTGCGATCCGTGCAGCCAGAGGATTTACAGGGAGAGATAAGATCGTTAAATTCCGCGGATGCTATCATGGACATTCCGACAGTTTGTTAGTAAAAGCAGGATCGGGAGCACTTACAACATCTGTTCCAGATAGTGCTGGAGTTCCAAAAGATGATACGAAGAATACATTAGTCGCAGAATACAATGACAAAGATTCTGTACAAAAACTATTTGATGAAAATAAAGATCAGATCGCAGCAGTGATCGTAGAACCGGTGGCAGCTAACATGGGATTAGTACTTCCAGAAGAAGGATTTCTCGAATTTTTAAGAGAGATCACAAAAGATCACGGATCATTATTGATCTTTGATGAGGTTATTACAGGTTTTAGGCTATCTCTAGGAGGAGCACAGCAGTATTATAATATCAAGCCGGATATCACAACACTTGGAAAAATTGTTGGTGGAGGAATGCCGATCGGTGCGTATGGCGGAAGAAGAGAAATCATGCAGATGATCTCTCCAGATGGGCCAGTTTATCAGGCAGGAACATTGTCAGGAAACCCAGTTGCAACAACGGCAGGAATTGAGACATTAAATATCTTAAAAAATGATCCGCAGATTTACGAAAGACTAGAGCAAAAAACAAGAAAACTTGCTGATGCAGCAAGAGAAGCAGGAAAAGGACATATTTGTGTTAATCAGATTGGATCTTTAATGAGTGTATTCTTTACAGACCAGAAAGTCAGAGATTTTGAAAGTGCTGTGACATCCAATACAGAACAGTATGCAGATTATTTTGGATATTTACTAGATCGCGGAATTTATATTGCACCATCTCAGTTTGAGACAATGTTTATTTCTAACGCACATACAGAAGAAGATATTGAGAAAACATGTAAACTTGCAGGAGAGGCTCTATGCAGTTTGGATTTCTAGGAATTGATTATAAAAATGCAGATCTTACCATTCGTGATGAAATTTCATTTACGGATCAGAAGAAGCTTGAATTTTTTCATAAAGCAGAGAAAATCGGAGTTGAACAGGTGATGATCTTATCGACCTGTAACCGCAGTGAGATTTATTATTTTTTTGATGATGAACAACAGATCAAAAAAATACAAAATATATACTGTGATATGTTCGATAAAGCAGAGATCGAGCAATATATCAGACATTGCGAAGAAGATAAAGCAGTTTCTTATCTGTTTCAAGTAACCGCAGGATTAGAATCTATGGTACTAGGAGAAGATCAGATTCTTGGACAGGTAAAAGATGCCTTGGATTTTTCAAGAACCATGGGATTTAGCAAGAAAGAACTAAATAAAGTCGTAAGAGATGCTATTACTTGTGCAAAAAAGGTAAAAACAACGTTTAGAATAAGTGAGAAACCAGTATCTGTTGGATATATCGGAATCCGTGAATTACAGAAAATATGTGATATCAAAGACAAAATGGTCTTGGTGATCGGAAGCGGAGATACTGCAGTTCTTGCACTTCGTTATCTGCAGGAATATGAAGCAGGCAAGATTTATTTATGCAGCAGAACACTGGCACATGCAGGAAATGTTCAGAAAGAGTTTCAAGAGATTGAGATCATTTCTTATGAACAAAGATATGAGATCATGAAACAATGTGATATTGTAGTATCTGCAACATCAGCACCACATGTGGTTGTAAAACAAGAATATTATACGCCAGAAAAACAAGTTACATTTTTAGATCTTGCAACACCAAGAGATATTGATCCAAAACTTTCAGATGACTCAAAGGTAAATCTGATCAATTTAGATACGATCAAAGAGATTTCTAAAGCAAATCAGTCAGAACGTGAAGAACTTTGCAGACAAAGCAATACGATGATCAGCAAAGCAAAAGAAGAAACGATGCAGTGGCTGTTTCAGGCACCAATGGAAGAAACAATTCGCTCCTTGCAGGAAAAATGTACAGAGATCGTGGAAGATAGTTATTCATATTTATCAAGAAAAATAGATTTTGGAACAAGAGAGCAGAAACTTCTAAAGAAGGTGTTAAATGCATCCTTGCAGCGCATGATCAAAGAACCGATTCAGGAATTAAAACATTTAGAAACAAGACAGGAACAAGCAGATTATAAGAAGATGGTAGAACAGCTTTTTGGGATAGAGACAAAGAAAGGAAAATGACCTATGAAATATATCATCGGATCAAGAGGATCACGCCTTGCACTGATCCAGACAAAATATGTTCAGGAAAAATTAGCGAAAGCTTATCCAGAACACACTTTTGAAATCCAGATCATTAAAACAAAAGGTGATAAGATTCAGAATAAACCATTAGATAAAATTGGTGGAAAAGGTCTGTTTGTCAAAGAGATTGAAGAAAAGATCATTTCTGGGGAAATCCATATGGGAGTTCACAGCATGAAAGACATGCCGTCAACCCCGGCAAAAGGCCTTGTTTTTACAAAAGTATGGAAAAGGGAAGATCCAAGAGATGTGTTGATCCTTCGAACAGCGAAACATCTGTCTGAATTACGAGAAGGTGCTGTGATAGCAACAGGAAGCAAAAGAAGAGCATTTCAGTTATTAAAGTTAAGACCAGATCTTCAGATTATAAATATTCGAGGGAATGTTGATACGAGACTTCGAAAAATGGAGGAACAACAATTAGATGGAATCGTTCTTGCGGCAGCAGGTCTTAAAAGACTAGGAATGGAAGATGTGATCACGCAATATCTGGCGCCAGAAGACATGATCTCAGCACCAGCACAGGGTGCTCTGGCTTTGGAAGTAAGAGAAGATCAGAAAGAATTGCAAAAGATGTTGGATGTATTTTGTGATGAAGAAACAATGAACGAAGTATGTGCAGAACGAAATTTCTTAGAACAAATGGGAGGCAGTTGTCATACTCCGGCAGGTGCCAGATGTCAAAAGACAGATCAAGGGTACGAACTATATGCTATGTTTGGAAATGAAGATGGAAGTAAACAGGCATATACGAAAGTTTATGGAACATGCCCTGAGATTTTAGCACAAACGGCAGTAAAAAATGTCAAAAAACAGCTGGCAGGAATCGTATATTTAATTGGTGCAGGACCGGGAGATCCAGGACTTATCACGGTTAAAGGAAAAGAAATCTTAAAAAAAGCGGATTGTGTCATTTATGACAGATTGATTCCACAAGAATTATTAGATGAAACAAAAGAAGGATGCGAACATATCTATGTTGGAAAAGAAAATCATCATCATACGATGAAACAAGAACAGATCAATGAATTATTAGCACAAAAAGCATTACAATATGATATCGTAGTGCGTTTAAAAGGTGGGGATCCATTTGTCTTTGGAAGAGGTGGAGAAGAAGCCATATATTTAGCCGATCATGGAATTTATTGTGAAGTTGTTCCAGGAATCAGCTCCTGTATCGCAGCTGCGGAACTTGCGGGGATTCCTGTAACTCATCGAGGAATCTCCAAAGGATTCCGTGTTGTGACAGCACATGATCGAAGAAATCAGTTATCTGATCTTAATTTTGCATCTATGGCAACGTCTGAAGAAACCTTAGTGTTCTTAATGGGACTTTCGAAACTAGAAGAGATCACAACGAATCTATTAAAAAATGGAATGGATGCCAATACACCTGTTGCAGTTGTTTCTAGTGCAGCATCTACAAAGCAGCAAACGTGTGAAGCAACATTAAATACGATTCATAAAAAAGTAAAGCAAGAAAAACTTTCATCACCAGCAGTCATTGTTGTAGGAGAGGTTGTGAAACTTCAAAAACAGATTCAAAAACCAGAAGATACAACCTGTCATTTAGTTACCAAAATAGGAGATCAGCCATCAAAGTTAGCGCAGATATTAAAAGATCATGGATATAAGATCAAGGAACTTCAGACGGGAGAGATTTCTTATAGATATGACCGGATTTCCAAAGAGGAATTAGCGAAAGTGACCTATCTGATTTTTACAAGCAGATATGGAGTTCATGGTTTTATGAAACAGATGAAATCTTCGAATCTGGATCTTCGAGATCTCTTCGATAAAAAAATGGTCGTTGTAGGTAAAAAGACGAAAGATGTCTTGATGCAATATGGGATTATAGCAGATCTTATGCCAGAAGAAGCAGGAGAGATCAATCTTTCCGAACTTATGAAACAGGAAGTAGATGCAAAGGATGTGGTCTGGTACTGTAAAGGCATATCTGGTGGAGAAAAATTAAAAAAAGCCCTTACACCGATCTGTCAGGTAACAGAAAAGGTCATGTATGAAAATAATAGAAAGATTTTAAGTGAAATTCCAGAAATGAAAGATATACGAAGTGTTTCTTTTACCTGTGCATCATCAGCTCGAAGATTTTTTGATCAGATAGGAGAAGAAAAGCAACAATGGATAGAGAATATTCCGTGTATCAGTATTGGAGAAAAGACAACGAAGCAGCTTCGAGAAATAGGAGTACGGCATATTTTAGAATCTAAGGATACAACCTATGTATCAATGTTTTATAAAATCAAAGAATCAATGTTATAATAGAAAAAGAAAGGCAGAGTAAAATCATTATGGGATTTGAATTTCAGATTTTAGACAAACTTCAAACGATCCATACTCCATTATTAGACAGATTTATGGTAGCTATTACGAAACTGGGAGATGCAGGGATCGTATGGATCATTTTAACAGTCATTTTATTACTGATACCAAAAACAAGAAAATCAGGAGTATACATGGCAGTTGCATTAATTGCAGATTTGATCATTTGTAATGTGATCTTAAAACCGATCGTGGCAAGAATAAGACCATATAGCATTAATCAGACGGTCCAGCTGTTGGTCACACCATTGAAGGATTATTCTTTTCCATCGGGACATACAGCTGCATCATTTGCATCGGTCAGTGCGCTGTATTTTGCGGGAAGAAAGAGAATGGCAGCAGGAGCTTTGATAGTATCTGTTTTAATCGCGTTTTCAAGAATGTATTTATACGTTCATTATCCAACGGACGTTTTAGGAGGTTTGATCATTGGGCTCTTATGTGGATGGATCGCAGATATGATCATCCAAAAAGTTATGGAAAAAAGATCAAGGAAAAGTAGATAGATTTTGTACTAAATCAGATTCAAGTTGAATAAATTGGAAAAAAAGGCTATAATATGAATTATAAATCGTATGTAGAATACAATGTACGCATACAAGAATCTAATAATAATCACATCAAGAGTTGACATAAAGAGTAGATGATCAAGAAGAAGGAGAGTAGTATGAAAACAAAAATCGAAGTACAGTTTCAGGAACGCAACATAGATGTAAAAGACACAGAGAAACTTGTTAAAGAAAATTTAAAAGCAGCTGGTGTTAAAATGAACACGATCGTAAATTTAGATATCTATTATCAGCCAGAAGAAGGCGATATCTACTATGTTGCAACAACAAAAGATGGCAAAGAGCTCAGCAATGAAGAAGCATTAAAAATCGAAGAATAAACTACATATCTATAAATGCCAAAAAATTAAATTCTAATTATAAAGGTAAAGACCATTTAATAAATATCGCAATGATGAATCTGCAGATGATTTTATTAAGTGGTTTTTATTTTTTATTTTTGGGGATACTAAATGAAATACAGGCAGGCAATATGTGCTTGACAAGCAGACAAAGCTTCTATATCCTATTATGAGGAAATGAAAAGAACAGGAGAAAAAGATTGAATGATTTAAGCATCAAATGGAAAGATTTTTATAAAAATGTATTTGCACTGGTCGTTCCGATGGCATTGCAGAATCTGATCAACGTTGGAGTAACAGCAGCCGATGTTGTGATGCTTGGAAAAGTCAGTGAAAAAGTATTATCAGGGGCCTCTCTTGCTGGCCAGATTCAGTACATTATGGTACTGTTTTTGTTTGGATTAACATCGGGGGCAACCGTTCTTACTGCACAATACTGGGGAAAAGGTGACAAGACAGCGATTGAAAAGATCTTGGCATTAGGGATTAGATCAGCAGTGATCATAACTGCGATATTCACTATCGCAGCATTTACAATTCCAGCATCGTTGATGAGAATTTTTACAAATGATCCACAGGTGATCGCAGAAGGAGTTAAGTATTTAAGGATCGTTGCATGTTCATATATTATCATGGGAATTACCAATGTATATTTATATGTCATGCGAAGCATTGAACGAGTGATCGTGGCAACAGTTGTTTATCTAGTATCATTTTTATGCAATGTGGTTTTTAATGCGATCTTTATTTTTGGATTATTTGGATTCCCAGCTCTTGGAATCCGTGGAGCAGCGATTGCGACATTGATCGCAAGGATTATGGAACTTGTTCTGGTTTGTGGTTATGCAAAAATATATAATAAAGATGTAAAATTCAGAGTTCACTATTTCCTTCATCAGGACAAACTGTTAGTGAGAGATTTCTTAGTCTATTCCCTCCCAGTTGTTTTAAATGAGGTAATGTGGGGGCTTGGAACATCAGCCAATACAGCAGTTCTTGGACATATGGGAAGTTCTGCAGTTGCAGCCAATTCTGTTGCACAGGTGGCGAGACAGTTAGCAACGGTTGTGTCTTTTGGGCTATCCAGCGCCACAGCGATCTATCTTGGAAAGACGATCGGTGAGAGAAAATTCGATCATGCAAGAGCCTATGCCAAACGGTTTATCATTTTAAGTGTGGTGATGGGAGTGATTGGAGGAGGATTGATCTTAATTGCATCTCCAGTTGTAATTTCTTTCTTATCCTTAAGTGCAACTGCAAGATACTATCTGAAAATGATGTTTTATGTGATGTCTTATTTTGTGATCGCACAGGCATTTAATACAACAATGGTCGTTGGAATCTTCCGATCTGGCGGCGATACGAAGTTTGGCTTGATCATGGATGTATCAACGATGTGGGGATGTTCGATTTTATTAGGAGCATTGGCTGCATTTGTATTACATTGGAGTGTGCCGGCAGTTTATGTATTATTGATGAGTGATGAATTGATCAAAGTACCGATCACATTGATCAGATATCGCAGTTTCAAGTGGTTAAAAGATGTAACGAGAGATAATGTTTAAGAGAGATCATGAACATTTACGGGAGGATAAGGTCTATGGAAACAGAAGTGAAATTAACAAAACTCGCCCAGTGTGCAGGATGTGGGGCAAAAGTTGGAGCTGGAACTTTAGCAAAATTATTAGACGGAATTCCAACAAGATCAGATGAACGGTTATTAGTTGGTTTTGATAAAAGTGATGATGCGTCTGTCTATAAAATTGATGAAAATACAGCACTTGTTCAGACATTGGATTTCTTCCCGCCGATCGTTGACGATCCGGAAATGTTCGGAGAGATTGCAGCAGTGAATGCGATCAGTGATATTTATGCGATGGGAGCAGATCCAAAGCTTGCCTTAAATATCATGTGTGTCACAAAAGATATGCCAAAAGAAAGCATTCAGGCAATTTTACGAGGTGGTTATAAAAAAGCATATGAAGCAGGAGTGATCATCACAGGTGGACATACGATTCACGATCAAGAGCCCAAATATGGTTTATCTGTTTCTGGATTTGTACATCCTCAAAAATTTTTGACAAACAGCGGGGCAAGACCTGGAGATATTTTAATTTTGACCAAACCGTTAGGAGTTGGAATTTTAACAACATCAGCAAAGGCTGAATTTATCGATCAAAAAGTAATGGATAAGATCTATGATCAGATGAGACAGCTCAATAAATATGCCAGAGATATTATGGTAAAATATGAAGTGCACAGTTGTACGGATGTTACTGGGTTTGGATTACTTGGACATGGTTATGAGATGGCACAGGGCAGTGATGTAACGATTCATTTTATGACAGAAGAGATTCCATATCACAAAGAAGCTCTTTCTATGGCAGACCTTGGAATGATCCCGGAAGGTGCTTATAGAAATCGTAAATATGCAAGTGAAGGTGTTTCAAAAACTAAAAAAATAAATAGAGCATTGGAAGATATTTTATATGATCCACAGACATCTGGAGGATTGATGATCGCAGTTAGCGAAAATGATGCAAAAAATTTATTAGAGGATTTACAAAATACAATTCCATGTGCTAAAATAATTGGGTACATAGAAGAAAAAGAAGAAAAATCAATCATATTAGAATAGAAGAACGAACAGACAGGAAGAATGTTAAAACATGGTTTTTCCTGTCTGATTTTAGGCAGGCGTTATTCTTGGTTGAGAATAACGATAGGAGAAAGAGATGAAAGATCAATTTCAAAGAACCATTGATTATGCAAGAATATCGATCACGGATCGTTGTAATTTATATTGTACCTATTGCCGCCCTGATCATGAAGAAATGTTGTCACATGGGGAGATTTTAAGATATGAGGAGATCCTAAGAGTATGTAAGATTCTTACAACGCTTGGAATTGACAAATTTAAGATCACAGGTGGCGAACCGTTGGTACGAAAAGGTTGTTCAGATTTTATCCGTGAATTAAAGAAAACGGATGGAGTTAATAAAGTTACGTTAACAACCAATGCAATCTTATTATCAAAAGATTTAGTGAAATTAGCAGAGGCAGGAGTGGATGGGATCAATATAAGTCTTGATTTTATGGATCAGGAGAAATATAAAAAGATCACAGGATTCGATGGATACAAACAGGTCATATCAGTAATTAATAAAGCGGTCAATATAGGATTGAATATAAAGATAAATGTTGTGTTGACAGAATGGACGACGATGGAGGATATTCAAAAATTTATAGACTATATGAAAGATCATAAAATCTGTATACGATTTATTGAACAAATGCCGCTTGGAAATAAGAAGACAACGATAGCATTAACAAGAAATGAAATCAGAAAGAACCTAAAAGATCAAGGGATCAGATTTCACAAAACCGAACAAAGAATGGGAAATGGGCCAGCAGTTTATGAAACAATGGAAGGATATAAGGGAATGATCGGATGGATCGAGGCATTGCATGGAAAATTTTGTGATACATGCAACCGTATTCGTTTGACTTCTATCGGTGGGATCAAACCATGTCTTTATTATGAAGAAGCAGGAAATTTAAGAGATTTGTTAAGAAAGGCTGAAACGTCAGACGAAAAGATCAAACAGGTTTTAAAAGAAATCATTTATAAAAAACCACAGGCACATCATTTTGAAGAAATGCCGTCAAACAGCAAGATGTATACAATTGGAGGATAAGATAAATGGGAGAATTTTCACATTTTGACCAGCATGGGAATGCGGTCATGGTCGATGTGACGAAGAAAAAAGAAACAACAAGAACAGCGATTGCACAAGGAAAGATCAAAGTTAATGATGAGATCTTTGAAAAAGTCAAAGAAGGAAGTATGGCAAAAGGAGATGTCTTAGGAACTGCAAGGATCGCAGGGATCATGGCGGCAAAGAAGACATTTGAACTGATCCCGATGTGCCATCTTCTGATGCTTACAAAGTGTAAAGTTGATTTTGAAATGCTAGAAGAAACCAAAGAGATCAAAGCAGTCTGTCTTGTCAAAACAACAGGGAAAACAGGCGTTGAGATGGAGGCACTGACAGGAGTACAGATTGCTTTATTAACGATTTATGATATGTGCAAGGCAATTGACAAACATATGGTTATGTCAGAGATACATTTAGTAGAGAAAACAGGTGGAAAGAGTGGTGATTTTGTATGGAAGGAATCATAAAAGCAGTCTGTATCAGTGAAAAACGAGGAACCGTGAAGAAAAATATCAACGAAGTCAATGTGATCAAAGACTTTGGATTAGAAGGAGATGCCCATGCAGGAAAATGGCATCGTCAGGTTAGTTTTTTGAGCGCGGATATTGTGGATGAATTCAATGAAAAAGGTGCTTCCGTGATCGAGGGTGATTTTGGGGAAAATATTCTTGCTTACGGCATTGATTTTAAGAAACTTCCAGTTGGAACAAAACTGATCTGTAATGATGCAAAGTTTGAGATCACTCAGATTGGGAAAGAATGCCATAGTCATTGTGAGATATATAAACGTGTTGGGGACTGTATCATGCCAAGAGAAGGTATCTTTGCAAAAGTATTAGAAAGCGGAACGATCAAAGTCGGAGATAAGATTGAGGTCATTTACCCAGAGAAAGATATGCCATACATGGCAGCAGTCATGACATTGAGTGATAAAGGCTCCAGAGGAGAACGAGTGGATACAAGCGGTCCAAGAGCAGCAGAAATCTTAAAAGAACATGGATTTAAGATCGTAGAAGAAATCCTTCTTCCGGATGAAGAAGCTCAGATCAAAAAACATCTGATCCGTTTAAGCGACAGCCGGCAGGTTGATTTAATTATTACAACCGGTGGGACAGGGCTTTCTCCAAGAGATCGTACACCAGAAGCAACTTTAGCTGTTGCAGACCGCAATGTGCCGGGAATCTCAGAAGCGATCAGAGCAGGTTCTATGACGATCACAAAACGAGCCATGTTATCAAGAGGTGTCAGTGTAATAAGAAAGAAAACATTGATCATTAATCTTCCTGGAAGCAAAAAGGCAGTGGAAGAGAGTCTTTCTTTTATCATTGATCAGCTGCCACATGGATTAGATACTTTAAGGGAAAACACAGAAGATTGCGGAAGAAACTAAGAGAGGAGACAATGTATGGATATATCACCGATCATCATATCGATGAAAACGGCAACGATCGCGATTTTATTTACCTTTATTTTAGGACTATTAGCAGCAAGATGGATCTTATATCGTAAATCAGACGCAACAAGAATCTTCTGGGATGGGATCTTTACGATGCCATTAGTATTACCACCAACTGTTGCAGGGTTTTTCTTGCTTGTATTTTTCGGATCATATGGACCAGTAGGAAAATTATTTGAAAATTATCTTGGGATCAAGATTGCATTTTCATGGGGCGCAACGATCCTTGCGGCAGTTGTGATGTCATTTCCATTGATGTACCGTTCTGCAAGAGGTGCCCTGGAACAGATTGATGAAGATCTGATCTTTGCGGCAAGAACACTTGGAATGAGTGAGTGGAGCATTTTCTTTCGAGTTATGATCCCAAATGCACTGCCAGGGATCATTTCTGGTGGAGTGCTTGCATTTGCCAGAGGACTTGGTGAATTCGGAGCAACAGCAATGATTGCTGGAAATATTCCGGGAAGAACAAGAACTCTGCCACTTGCAGTATACTCTGAAGTCGCAGCGGGAAATATGGATGCAGCATATCAGTATGTACTTGTGATCGTGATCATTTGTTTTGCAATCGTAGCAGCCATGAATATTTACCTCATCATGGAAAAGAAGAAACAGGAAGCGTAAGGAGAGATGTATGAGTCTTGAAGTAAAGATCAAAAAGAAACTAAAAGAATTTACATTAGAGTCAGAACTTAATGTAGAAACAGGTTGTACAGGGCTTATGGGACCTTCTGGAAGTGGAAAAAGCATTACTTTAAAATGTATCGCAGGCGTGGAAACTGCAGATAGTGGGAGAATTGTATTAGATGGGAAAATACTTTATGATTCCGAGAAAAAGATCGATCTACCACCACAAAAACGAAAGATTGGATATTTATTTCAGGGATATGCACTGTTTCCTAATATGACGATTGAAGAGAATATCAAAATAGGATTAAGAGCAAAAGGATTTCCGAAGGATGAAATCGAACAAAAGACAAATGATATGATGAAACGATTTCATATCGAAGAATTAGCAAAAAGATATCCAAGACAGATTTCAGGAGGGCAAAAACAGCGAACAGCATTAGCAAGGATGCTTGTGTGTGAACCGGAAGTCATCTTGATGGATGAGCCATTTTCAGCGTTGGATGAATACTTAAGAGAACAGATGCAAGATGAATTATCCAATATGCTGGCAATGTTGGATAAACCAGCGATCTTGGTGAGCCACAGCAGTAAGGAAGTAGAAAATCTATGTGACAAAAAATACCATATTCAAAGAGGTCATATGGAAAAAGCCACATTACTATGAAATTTTACATAATATTTTTAAGAAAGTGAGGAAGTTACAAATGAAAAAGAAATTTTTAGCCGTGTTATTAGCAGGAGCTATGGTTCTTGGGGTAACAGCATGTGGAAGCAGTAAGGACAGCTCTAAATCCACAACAGAGGCAGTAAAGAAAGAAGAAACAACAACCATCACACTTGCAGCTGCAGCTAGTCTTGAAAAATGCTACACAGAGAAATTAATTCCAATGTTCGAAAAAGAAAATAAAGGAATTAAAGTAGAAGGAAGTTATGATAGTTCAGGAAAATTACAGAGCCAGATTGAAAATGGAATGGCAGCGGATATATTTATGTCAGCAGCGACTGAACAGATGAACAATCTTGTCAAAGAAAAATACATCAGCAAGGGGGATGTTGTAGAATTATTAGAAAACAAAGTTGTACTGATCGCTCCTAAAAAAGGTGATGCAAAAGTTTCATCCTTTAAAGATATCACAAAAGCTGATACAATAGCATTAGGAGATCCTAAGAGCGTTCCAGCTGGACAGTATGCACAGGAAATCTTTACAAACTTAAAGAACTGGAATGATGTGAAGAAAAAAGCAAGCTTTGGAACAAATGTAACAGAAGTTTTAAATTGGGTAGCAAAAGGAAGTGCTTCTTGCGGTGTTGTATATGCAACAGATGCAGCAAGTAACAAGGATGTAAAAGTTCTTGCAGAAGCACCAGCAGATGCTTTAAAAACGCCAGTTATTTATCCAGTTGCAGCATTAAAGAAAAGTAAAAATAAAGATGCAGCTGATAAATTCGTAAAATTCTTACAGAGTGAAAAAGCATTAAAAGTCTTCAGATCTTATGGATTTACAATTAATAAATAAGAAGTAGAAGGTGAAAAACAATGAAATTAGTGGATACAAAAGATGCTGTAGGAACTGTGCTATGTCATGATATCACACAGATCATCAAAGGTGTTACAAAAGACGCAAGATTCAGGAAAGGTCATGTAGTCAAAGAAGAAGATATCCCAGTGTTGTTATCCCTTGGAAAAGATCATTTATACGTCTGGGAAGCCGGAGACAATATGCTTCATGAAAATGATGCAGCAAGGATCCTTTGTGATCTGTGCAAGAATGAAGGAATGAAAGAGTCAGAAGTTAAGGAAGGTAAGATTGAATTATCTGCCGAATATGACGGACTCTTAAAGATCGACAAAGAAAAACTATTTACCGTCAATTCTTTCGGACAGATGATGATCGCGACAAGATCTGGAAATACTCCAGTCAAAGCAGGGGACAAACTAGCAGGTACGAGAATCATTCCACTGGTCATTGAAAAAGATAAGATGCAGGAAGTCAAAGACAGGGTTGGGGATACACCAATCCTGTCTCTTCTGCCTTATAAGAAGAAAAAAGCCGTGATCTTAGCTACAGGAAATGAAGTGTATTATCATAGAATTGAGGATACATTTACTCCAGTTGTGGCAGAAAAGATCAAAGAATACGGTGCAGAAGTGACCAGTACAAAACAGTTGCCAGATGACAATGAACTTTTAACAAAAACAATCTTAGAAGCTATCGAAAATGGGGCAGAAATGGTATTATGCACAGGAGGAATGAGTGTTGATCCAGATGACAAGACACCACTTGCGATCAAGAATACAGGAGCCGATATCATATCTTATGGAGCACCTGTTTTGCCAGGAGCAATGTTTTTACTTGCATATTATAAAAAAGGAGATCAGATAATTCCGATCATGGGACTTCCAGGATGTGTTATGTATTCAAAGAGAACTGTTTTTGATCTTATTCTGCCAAGGATCATGGCAGATGATAAAGTAAGTGCAGAAGAACTTGCACACCTTGGGGAAGGCGGATTATGTCTTGGATGTAAAGTTTGTACTTATCCAAACTGTGGATTCGGAAAAGGGTGGTAGATATGAAATCATATTTACCAAAACGTTTTGATTTCAGGGTCAGAGTTTTTATGGAAGAACCAGATTTTGGAAAAGGAGTTGCACAGTTATTATCATTAACAAGAGAGAAAGGTTCTTTATCTGCTGCATATAAATCCATGGGAATGGCTGCAAGCAAAGCATGGAAGATCTTAAATCGTGCGGAAGCAGACCTTGGAGTCAAATTAGTAGAACGAAAATCCGGCGGAAAGCAAGGGGGAGGTTCACACCTTACACCAGAAGGCGAAGATATTCTGAATCGTTATGAAAACTTTCAGAAAGAAGTTGCTGAAGCAGTAAAACGTTCTTTTATAAAAAACTTTGGAAATTCAGGAGAATCATAAAATATCATGAGAAAAAAAGAATTAAAAACAGTGATCACATTTGAGACAACAACACAGGCGATCGGTATGGAAAGTGCCTGCAAAAAACATCAGATCGCAGGAAGATTGATCCCAGTACCAAAAGAGATCACAGCAGGATGTGGAATGGCATGGATGACCCCTTTAGAAAATGAAGCATCTGTGGTACAATTTATGTCAGAACATGAAATCATCCCACAAGGGGTATTTCAGGTAGAAATTTAAATTGGAGGTTAGGTATGAAACAGATTGATGAAAGAGGGAATGCTTGTCCGATTCCGGTTGTACACACAAAGAAAGCATTAGAATCAATGGATGGAGAGACAAAATTAATCGTTCTGGTAGATAATGAACCAGCTGTCCAGAATGTTACAAGATTTGCAGAAGGTAAAAACTGCGAAATTAAAAGCGAGAAGATCTCAGACAATGAATTTAAGATTGAGATCATGGCAGAGAATTATACACCAGCAGATGAGGAAGAAGAGATTGTCTGTGCACCATCTGCAAAGGATGATTTTATCATCGCTGTATCATCCAACGAGATGGGACAAGGAGAGAAAGCTCTTGGTCAGACATTGATCAAAGCGTTTTTATTTGCAGTAACAAAACAGGATAAACTTCCATCAAAGGTATTATTTTATAATTCAGGAGCATATCTTACATGCGAAGATTCTGATTCTTTAGAAGATTTAAAAACATTAGAAGCAGAAGGGGTCGAAATATATACTTGCGGAACATGCTTAAATTTCTATGATATTACAGATAAATTAGCGGTTGGTTCCATCACAAATATGTATGATATCGTAGAAATGATGGAAAAAGCAGGAAAAGTGATCAAACCTTGAGGAATATCTATGAAAGATTTAATCATTGTAAGAGGCGGTGGAGATATCGCCACAGGTACAATTTATAAATTGGTAAAAAGTGGTTTTCATGTATTGATCTTAGAAATTGCACATCCATCTGCAATTCGTAGAAATGTTGCATTTTCAGAAGCAGTTTATGAAGAAAAGTGGCAGGTTGAGGATATGACCTGCCATCTTGTATATGATATCAAAGAAGCAGAACAGATCATGAAAGCAGGGAATCCGGCATTAATGATCGATCCAAATGGAGAGATGATCAAACAGTTGCATCCGATCGCAGTTGTTGATGCCATTCTTGCGAAGAAAAATCTCGGTACAACAAGAGATATGGCACCGATCACGATCGCTTTAGGACCTGGATTTACAGCAGGGGAAGATGTCGATGTTGTGATCGAGACGATGCGTGGACACAGGCTTGGAAGGATCATCAAAGAAGGCAGTGCGATCCCGAACACAGGAATTCCAGGAGTGATCAAGGGCTTTGGAAAAGAACGAGTGATCCATTCCCCAGCTAAAGGGATCTTAAGAAATATCTGTCATATCACAGATATGGTAAGCAAAGGCCAGTTATTAGCAAAGATAGAAACACCAGAAGGTACGATTGTTGATGTACCTGCAAGTATGGATGGATTACTGAGAGGTTTAATTCGTGATGGATATCCGGTGACAAAAGGATTTAAGATCGCAGATATCGATCCGAGAGCTGAAGAATACGATAACTGCTTTACAATTTCAGATAAAGCCAGATGCATTGCAGGTGGTGTTTTGGAAGCATTATTATATTTGAAAAATGATCTTTCTGATCAGCAGGAAGAACTGAATGTTCCTATATGTACCCATGAGAAACAAAAGGTAGAAACAATTTATGCAGATTATGCAGCAACGCATATCACGAAACCAGAGTGTGTCAAGGATGCAGTTATGAACGCATTGGCACTTGGCAACAGCGGAAGAGGTGTCAACGAAAGTTCTCTGGATGCTGCAAGAAAGATTTACGAAGTTCGTACGAAATTAGATCAGTTTTTTGACGGCTATGGAGCAGAACAAGTTGTATTTACCAGTGGAATTACAGAAAGCTTAAATACAGTGATCAAAGGAAGCTTAAATCATGGTGATCATGTGATCACAACGTTTATGGAGCACAACAGCGTTCTTCGTCCATTATATGAGATGGAACGACAAGGAGTTTGCTTAACGATCACTTCACCAGATGTGGGGGATATCAAACAGGCAATCACAAAAGATACCAAGATGATCGTGATGACGCATGCATCCAATGTGACAGGTGAAATGTTTGATATTCAAAGTGTTGGAAAACTTTGTAGAGAAAAAGGAATTTTATTTGTCGTTGATACCGCTCAAAGTGCTGGAGTGATCCCAATCTCCATGAAGGAAGATAATATCGATATATTATGTTTTACCGGACATAAAGGCTTGATGGGACCGCAGGGTATCGGGGGGATCTGTATTAGAAAAGGTGTAGAAATCCGTCCGTTAAAAACAGGTGGAACAGGAATCTTATCATTTTCGAAAACACAGCCAGGAGTGCTGCCACAGGCATTGGAAGCAGGAACATTAAATGGGATCGGAATCGTAGGACTTGGGGCAGCGATTGATTTTATCAATACATATGGAATTGATAAGATACGTGAACAGGAAATGAATCTTATTGAAATATTTTATAAAAAAATTCAGAAGATCCAAGGAATTAAAATTTATCATGAAAATCAATTGGATCTGACAAAACAAACCGCCATTTGTTCGATCAATCTGGAAGAATATGATTCTGGAAGTGTCAGTGATGAATTAATGGAACGTTTCCAGATACAGACAAGGTCAGGTGCTCATTGTGCACCATTGGTACATGAACATTTCGGTACGATAGAGCAGGGAATGGTAAGATTCAGTTTTGGACATGAGACAACGATGGAAGAAATCAACCAGATAATAAATGCAGTTAAGATTCTTGCAGAAGAATAAAGAGGAAAAAGATATGATCATTGCAGTTGCAGGTTCCGGTGGAAAAACAACGAGAGTTCATAAGTTAGCACAGTATTATAGAAGTCTTGGAAAGAAAGTCTTTGTCACAACGACAACTCATATGAAAAAGGAATCCGATACCGTGATCCCTGAAAATATAGAAGATATTCGAAAGCAATTAAATGAAACCGGATATTGTATGGCGGGAATGCCTGCGACGCCAGAAAATGCATTAGTACAAAAGATCGGACTATTACCAGAAGATTTCTATGAAACTGCAGTAAAAGAAGCAGATATCACGCTGATAGAAGCCGATGGTTCCAGGGGAATGCCGGCAAAGATTCCAGCGGATTATGAACCAGTGATCCCTGAAAATATCGATGAGATTCATATTGTGATCGGAATGTCAGCACTTGGGAAACCAGCCAGCAAGGTTGTTCACAGACTTTCATTAGCGGATAAGGATTTAGAGATTAAAGAAGATACGATCCTTACACCGTTGCATTTACAAAAATTACTGAAGAAAGGATATCTAGGACCATTGAGAGAGCAATATAAAGATGCAAAAATCAAAGTATATCCAGGACAGGCAGATACACTATATCAAAGAGTGATCGCTCGATTCTTACAGGAAGAAAAAGATGTCGCACAGATCAAGGACGATTGGTTTAAGATTCAGCCGAAATTAGTTATCTTCGGGGCTGGACATGTAGCGATCCAGTTACTCCGGATTGCGAAATTTTTAGATTTCTACACGATTATGATCGATGACAGAGAGGAATTTGCAGATCCAGAGAAACTATCACAAGCAGATGAAGTTTACTGCAGAGATTTTCATGATATAGAAGATATTTTGCCAGAACAAGATAACGCATTTTATGTGGTTGTTACACGTGGACATGCAAATGACAGATTATGTGCAGAAACGGTATTACGAAGACCATATCTCTATCTTGGAATGATCGGAAGCAAAGGAAAAGTTGCAAAAACCTTCGAGATAATGAAAGAAGAAGGATACAGTGAAGAACAGATCAGTACGATCCATGCACCAATCGGATTAAAGATCGGTGCAAGAACGCCAGAAGAGATTGCAATCAGTATCGCAGCAGAGATGATCGCAATCAAAAATCACGAAACAGAAAGTACGATGAGTAAAGAACTTTTTGAGACAAAAGAATCAGGAGTGCTGTGCATTATCACAAAGAAATCCGGTTCATCTCCACGAGGTGTTGGAAGTATGATGCTTGTCACAAAAGATGGAATTATTGGAAGTATTGGTGGAGGAAACTTAGAAAAAACTGTTATGGAAGAAGCACCATCGATGAAAGAAATCACAAGGAAAAAATATGATTTATCGAATGCACAGAGTGCAACACTTGGCATGATCTGTGGTGGTAAAAATGAAATATTATATGTTCCAGTATAAAAAGACAGAAAAAACAACACAGGAGTAGAAAATGGGAAAATACAATTTTGACGAAGTAATCGACAGACATGGAACAGATTGTTTGAAGTACGATTTTGGAATGAAGAGAAAAGGAAGAGATGACCTGCTTCCTCTTTGGGTAGCAGATATGGATTTTCGTCTGCCAGATGAGATTCTTGATGAATTTCATAAAAGAATTGATCATGGGATTTTTGGATATACGGATCCCTTAGATGAATATTTTGATGCAATGAACCACTGGTTTTCAACAAGATACGGATATACGATCAAACCAGAATGGGTAACACTTGGAGCAGGAATCGTTTATGCACTTGGAACAAGTGTTAAGGCATTTACCGAAGAAGGAGATGCCATGATGGTTATGCAGCCAGTGTACTATCCATTTAGTGAAGTTATCAAAAATGATGGAAGAAAACTGGTAAACTGTCAGCTTCGTTATGAAAACAATCGTTATTCCATTGATTTTGAAAAAATGGAACAAATGATCAAAGAAGAAAATGTAAAAGCACTGATCTTCTGCAACCCACACAATCCAGTAGGAAGAGTCTGGACAAGAGAAGAAATGGAAAAAGTCGCAGAAATCTGTTTAAAATACAACGTAATCTGGATGGTTGATGAGATGCATTGTGATTTTATTTTTCCAGGACATGAGTTTACAAGCTGTATGAATCTGGATAAAAAATTTCATGAGATCATTGCACTTTACAGCTCGCCAGGAAAGACATTTAATGTTGCAGGATTACAGCCAGCAAATATCATTATTCCAAACGAAGAATTAAGAAAAAAATATCAATGGGCTAATACACAGGCAGCTTACAGTCAGGGAAGCTTAATGGGACAGCTTGCTGTGAAAGTATGTTACACAAAAGGTGCAGACTGGGTAGATGAGCTGGTAGAATATATCTATGAAAACGTAAAGTATATGAGCCGATATGTAAAAGAGAACTTTCCAAAAGCAAAGATGGTAGAACCAGAAGGGACTTATTTAGTATGGGTTGATTTCTCAGGATATGGATTCAGCAATGAAGAATTAGAACATTTAATGTTAGAAGAAGCAAAATTGTGGCTGGATTCTGGAATCATCTTTGGACCAGAGACAGCACAGTTTGAGCGTTTCAACGTTGCGTGTCCACGAGTGATGGTTGAGCAGGCACTGACACAGTTAAAAAATGCACTGGATAAGCATCTGGCAGAGAAATAAGACAGATTTATCTGGATATATATTAAGATTGAGAGGAAAAGAAATGGAGAAACAAAAGAAAAATCTAGGATCTGTGGCCTTTCTTCCACTGATCGTATTTCTAGTATGTTATGTAGGATGTGGAATTACATTTACCTTGATGGGAGCAGACGACCCATTTGGAAAATTTCCACATCATGTCGCACTTTTGGCAGGATGTGCGGTAGCACTTCTTTTAAACAGAAGTATGGATGTAAAAGATAAATTAAACATTATGACGACAAACATGGGAAATTCTGGAGTTATGATGATCGTTTTGATCTATCTGATGGCAGGGGGATTTCAGGGAGCAGCAGCGGCAATGGGAGGAAAAGATTCTGTTGTTAATCTATGTCTTCATGTGATTCCAGTAACATTTTTGATTCCAGGTGTATTTTTAATGTGCTGTTTTATTTCTACATCGATAGGAACATCCATGGGAACCATTGCAGCAATGGCGCCAATCGCGATCAATGTGGCACAGGGAGCACACTTAAATGTTGCGATCGTTGGAGCAGCAGTGATCGGAGGTTCTTATTTTGGAGATAACCTTTCCATGATCTCTGATACAACGATCTCAGCAGCAGAAGGATGCGGTTCTGAGATGAAAGATAAGTTTAAGATGAACTTCTTTATCGCATTACCGGCTGCGATCGTGGCAATGATCCTTTATTCAGTGGTCGGAGGTACTGGAAGTGGAGCAATCAAGGCAGGAAGTTACAATATCATTGAAGTCCTTCCATATCTTATCGTTCTTGGAGCAGCATTGATGGGGATTAACGTTGCAGTTGTACTTTTTGTAGGAATCCTCTCTGCAGGTATTATCGGACTTTGTGTGGGAAGCTGCGGATTCTTTGACTGGATTCAGGCAATTGGAAATGGTATGAGTGATATGTTTAGTATCAGTATGGTTGCGATCTTGGTATCTGGAATCATTGGTATTGTTCGCGAATATGGCGGAGTTGAGTGGCTGGTAGGAGCGATTAGTGGCAAGATCAAGAATAGACGTGGTGCAGAATATGGAATCGGGCTGATGTCAGGAATTCTTTCTGCAGCAATGGTAAATAACACGATTGCTATTATTGTTACTTGTCCGATTGCAAAAGAAATCGGTGAAAAATACAAGATTGCACCAAAGAGACTTGCCAGTCTGGTAGATATTTTTGCCTGTGCATTTATCTCATTGATGCCACATGATGGAGGTATGTTAATGATCACGGCACTCGCAGATGTGTCACCACTTAATGTGTTAAAATATTCATTTTATATGTTTGGATTGATCATTGCTACTTGTGTGACGATACAGTTTGGATTGATGGATGAGAAAAATTAGATTGTAATACAGAAGTGTATTGAATATTCATAAAAATAGAAATAGAGATTGAAGTATGAAAAATAAATGCCATTGATGGTATTTTGTACTCCAATCTCTATTTTTGTTTTTATAAATATTTGAAGATAGTATCAATTAATTGCAAGAATTGTTAAAAATTATATCGACAATGAATTAAAAATGGAATAAAAAGAAAAAACAATATCACCAGAACTTGGAATGGTAATAGGTTCAATTACAGAAACGCAGAAATTAATTGATGATTCATTGAAATTAGAACAGGAAGGAGTTGAGTTGAATATGTGCAAGATCTTAGAAGAATTAGAAGAAAGAGGAAGAGAGAAAGGAAGGATAGAAGGAAGAGTAGAGGGTGCAATTAAAATTTATAAGAAGATGGAAGCATCAAGAGAAGATACAATAAAAAATATCATGGAGAACTTTTCTTTGGATAAAGAAGTTGCTGATAAATATGTAGAAGAATATTATTAAATTATATAAAATTTAAACATAAAAATGGAGTTATTGCGTTATCTATAGTTCTTTTTGAACTTTTATTATGATAATGCAATAACTCTATTTTTTATTTATTTTAAAACAAACACCATATAACAGTTGACAACAGTTTGATGCTGTTATACACTGTTTATAAGTAAAGGAGGATGATACAAAATGAAGATCATAATCAACACATCATCCATGGTTCCAATCTATGAGCAGATCATAGACCAGATCAAAACAATGATCCGAAAGCAAGAATTAAAGCAGAATGACCAGCTGCCATCTGTCCGGGCATTGTCAAAGGAATTAAAGATCAGTGCTTTAACGGTAAAGAAAGCTTACGATGAACTGGAAAGAGAAGGCTTTACAGTAACGATTCATGGAAAAGGCAGCTATGTGACAGCGGCGAACACGGAGTTGATGATGGAAGAGCAAAAGAAGGAAGTAGAACAGGACTTAGAACAAGCAATTCTAAAAGGAAGGCGTTTTGGCATCAGTGATGAAGATATCAAAACCTTGTTTGAGTTAATATTGGAGGGATAAGGTATGTTAAAAATTGATAAATTAAAGAAACAATATAAGAATTTCCACCTCAACTGTTCCATGGAAGTAAAAGAGGGGATGATCACCGGGTTTGTAGGTCCAAATGGATCTGGAAAAAGCACAACTTTAAAGGCAGTGCTTGGATTGATTTACATAGATGGAGGAGATATTCAGATTTTTGGAAAGAATGTCAAGGATATAAAACCAGAGGATAAGGAACAGATCGGTGTCGTACTTTCTGATTCTGGTTTTAGCAGATATCTTACAGTAAAAGACATCAAGGATATTCTAAAAAATACATATGAAGCATTTGATGAACAGTTATTTACAAACTATATAGAGAAATATCAGTTGCCAACAGACAAAAAACTAGAACAGTTTTCTGTTGGAATGAAAGCAAAATTAAAGTTAATTACAGCAATCTGCCACAAAGCAAAACTATTAATCTTAGATGAACCAACGGCAGGGCTTGATGTCATGGCAAGGAATGAGATGCTTGATATGTTAAGAGATTATATGGAAGAAGATGAAGAACGTTCGATTCTTGTAAGTTCTCATATATCAACAGATCTTGAAACCTTATGTGATAATATTTATATGATCAATGAAGGAAATATCATCTTGCACGAAGAAACAGACCGGTTATTAAGTAATTATGCGATCTTAAAGGTTGATGAAGAACAGTCAAAAACACTAGATCCACAATATATAATAAAAATGAAGAAAGAATCCTATGGATATGCATGTCTTACAGATCAGAAACAATTTTATCTGGAGAATTATCCAAAGATCGTGGTAGAAAAAGGAACGATCGATCAGATCATTACATTAATGATACAGGGGGTGTAGAAGATGAAAGGATTATGGACAAAAGACATCAGATTAATCTCATCACAACAAAAAAATCTGGCAGTGATCTGGCTAGTTGCAGCAGGAATCTTAATCGCTACGGATCAAATATCATTTGCAATTAGCTATACGTCTGTGATTACAATCATGACAGCAATCAGTACGATCAGTTACGATACATTTGATAATGGCAATGCGTTTTTATTTACGCTTCCATTTAGCAGAAAAGAATATACAAGAGAAAAATATCTGTTTAGCCTCTTTTGGGGAATGATAACAGTCATTGGAGGTATATTGTTAGTAGTCATCGTTACAGCAGCAAAAGGTACATTGTTAATGAGGTCAGAAGAAATTGTGATGGCAGTCTTACTCAATATTCCAATGCTATTGATTTTTCAATCAATGGCCCTTCCTTTTCTATTAAAATATGAAGCAGAGAAGGGAAGAATCGCGTTAGCAGCTATGATCGGAGGGATTGTTTTTGTTGTTATCTTTTTTTTCAAAATGTTTGAAACGGCAGGGATTGAGCTGATTGACATCGTGATGAATCAAATGTATTTAAAAAATATTACACTATGGGCTTCTATCTATATAATTTCCATTGTCATTTGGTTCCTGTCATTGAAAATAGCTGAAGGAATTATGCTAAAAAAAGAATTTTAATTTATTAGAAAAATGAATAATATAAACAAAAGTAGTTGTATGAAACAAAAATGTTTGGTATAACTACTTTTTTTCGTTTCTCCCTCATATGAGGGAGAACAATTCCAGGAATCAGACTATAGTAAAGTTATCAAAAGGATAGCGGATATGAAAGGAAGGAGCAGCAGTAAAATGAAAGTATTTGAACCGTTTAAAATCAATCAGATGGAGCTTAAAAACCGTATGGTCGTATCAGCAATGGTAACAAACTATTGTTCTGAGGATGGAATGGCAACAGAGAAATTTATTGCCTATCATGAATATAAAGCAAAAGGTGGAGGGGGACTGATCATCACAGAAGATTATGCAGTGACACCAACTGCAGGTGGATTTAAAAAGCTTCCTGGATTATGGGAAGATGGACAGATTGAAAGCTATAAGGAGTTAACAAGAAGAATTCATGAAGCAGGTGGAAAGATCGCAGCACAGATTTATCATGCAGGAAGAGAGACAAGCAGTGCGATCACAGGAGAACAGCCAGTCGGACCTTCCGCGTTAAAAGATCCAACAATGCCAGAGACACCAAGAGAAATGACAGTAGAAGAAATTCATGAACTGGTTGAGCAATTCAGAGATTGCGCAAGAAGAGCAAAAGAAGCTGGATTTGATGCAGTTGAAGTTCATGGGGCACATGGATATCTGATTGGAGCATTTGCCTCTCCTTTTTCCAATAAGAGAAGTGATGAATACGGAGGAACGATCCGAAACCGTGCAAGATTTGCAATGGAGATCATTGAGAATATTAAGGAAAAATGCGGAAAAGATTATCCAGTTTTATACAGAATGTCAGCGGTTGAATATGTCCCAGGTGGATTAGAAATCGAGGAATCTAAGATACTTGCAAGACTGGTAGAGGAAGCAGGAGCAGATTGTATTCATTGTTCACAGGGTGTTTATGCATCCACACATGTGATCATTCCACCATCTGTTGTTCCAAGAGCAGCATATGTAGAAAATGCAGCAGAGATCAAAAAAGTGGTAGATATTCCAGTGATCGCAGTAGGAAGAATCAATGATGTTGAAATTGCAGAAAGTGTTTTACAAGCAGACAAAGCAGATCTTGTAACAATGGCGAGAGCTTCTCTTATCAAGGAGACAAATTGAAATCATAAATAGTGAAAAACTTTTAGAACATTGTACTCTGGGAATGAGAACAAGCATTTAAAATCTTTATTTTATTATAAAACTAAAGTTAAAATCCAATACTCATGAGCAGTCACTCATACCTACAGCTTATCAATAAACAAAATTTAAATATATAAAAAATAGATTGTTTCCCTTGGACCATATGAGCTCGTCGGCACTTAATGAGCAGTGACGATTCATCGTCGCTGTCGAATTTAGTGTCCGCTACGTGCGAATCTGAACGAGAGTGGGTCCAAGGGAAACAATCTATTTTTTATATATTTCCACAAATTTTATTTATTCATAAGTTTTTATTTATTAGGGATCAATACAATATCTTCCCCAGCTTTTCTTCTCTGATATAACTCAGCAGTAGCTGTAAGTAATACATCAGAAGAAGAATTTAAGCAAGTTTCAACAGAATCCTGTACTACTCCAATGATGAATCCAACACCAACAACCTGCATGGCAACATCATTTGAGATACCAAATAAAGAACATGCAAGAGGGATCAACAGCAGGGATCCACCAGCAACACCAGAAGCACCACATGCAGAAACAGCAGCTAAGACACTTAAGATGATCGCTGTAGGAATATCAACAGAGATACCCATTGTATGAGCAGCTGCAAGAGACATAACTGTGATCGTGATCGCAGCACCATCCATGTTGATCGTAGAACCAAGAGGGATAGATACAGAATAGTTATCTTCATTTAATCCCAGTTTTTCGCAAAGAGCCATGTTCATAGGAATGTTTGCAGCAGAACTTCTTGTAAAGAATGCTGTTAAACCACTTTCTTTTAAGCATTTTAAGATCAGTGGATATGGGTTTCTGCGAAGCATACTAAATACGATGATTGGGTTTGTTACAAATACAGTAAATAACATACATCCAACTAATAGGGCAAGAAGTTTACCATAATCAGTAAAGATGCTTAATCCGTTTGTAGATACAGTGTTATATACAAGTCCAAGAATACCAAATGGAGCACAGTTGATGATCCAGTGTACAGCTTTTGTAACTGCAGCAGAGATATCATGAAGAGCTTTTTTAGTTCCAGGAGTTGCAGCTTTTAATGCAAGTCCAAAAACAACAGCCCATGCAAGGATACCGATGTAGTTTGCTTTTACAAGGGAATCAACAGGGTTTGATACGATATTCATTAATAAGTTCTTTAATACTTCTAACACACCCGTTGGAGGAGCGGCTTCAGATGTAGCAGCTTTTCCAAGACGTAATGTGATTGGGAAGAGAAAACTTCCGCATACTGCGACAACAGCACCAATAAAAGTTGTTAGCATATAAAGGATGATAACAATACGCATATTTTTTGCACCGTTGCTCTTAGAATTTGCTAAAGAAGCAATGACAAGTACAAATACAAGGATTGGGGCTACAGCACGAAGAGCACCAACAAATAAATCTCCAAGTAGAGCAAGCCCTGTTGCTTTTGGAGCAGCTACACCAAGAATAGCACCGATGATCAGACCGATTAAGATTCTTACGATCAGACTTAAGCTATTCCACTTTTGTAATAAGTTTTTCATTTTAAAAATTCCTTCTTTCATTATTTTTTTATTTTTAAGTGATATTTTGATACTTACATCATATTTTCTTAAAAATAAAGAATCAATCTTATTTATTATATTTACTTTTATTCCTTAAGTCAATACAAAATGTCTTTTTTACGGAAATGAATGTCTTTCTAGTGCGGACACACAAAAATCTTTTCACAATGAAATATTGACACTTTACGCATTTGATTTTACAATAAAACATAAGAGTATAGATCATAAGAGAAGACGTACAAAGTCTATACGGAAAGCGGAAAAGGAGAAAATAATGAAACAGGTAATATTAACAGGAGACAGACCAACGGGACGACTGCATGTTGGACATTATGTAGGATCTTTAAAAGAACGAGTGAGACTGCAGAATTCTGGTAAATTCGACGAAATTTATATCATGATCGCTGATGCCCAGGCATTAACAGATAATGCAGAACATCCAGAGAAAGTAAGACAGAACATTATGCAGGTAGCACTTGATTATCTTGCATGTGGGTTAGATCCAGAGAAAGTTAATATCTTTATTCAGTCTATGGTACCAGAACTTACAGAACTGTCTTTCTACTATATGAACTTAGTTACAGTTGCAAGAGTGCAGCGTAACCCAACAGTAAAAGCAGAGATCAAACAGAAGAATTTTGAAGCAAGCATTCCGGTTGGATTTTTCACATATCCGATTAGTCAGGCAGCAGATATCACTGCATTTAGAGCAACGGTCGTACCAGCAGGAGAAGATCAGATGCCAATGGTAGAACAGTGCAAAGAGATTGTACACAAGTTTAACTCTGTATATGGAGAGACATTAACAGACCCACAGATCGTACTGCCAGACAATCAGGCATGTTTAAGACTTCCAGGAATCGACGGAAAAGCGAAGATGAGTAAATCTCTTGGAAACTGCATTTATTTATCTGACGAACCACAGGACATTAAGAAGAAAGTAATGTCTATGTTCACGGATCCAAATCATTTAAGAGTGGAAGATCCAGGACAGGTAGAAGGTAATCCAGTATTTATCTACTTAGATGCGTTCTGTAAACCAGAATACTTTGAAGAATTCTGGCCAGAATACAATAACTTAGATGAATTAAAAGCCCATTATCAGCGTGGAGGACTTGGAGATGTCAAAGTGAAGAAGTTCTTAAACAAAGTACTTCAGGCAGAATTAGAACCAATCCGCGAGAGAAGAAAGATGTGGGAAGCAAAACTTCCAGAAGTTGCAGAAATTCTTCAGCAGGGAACAAAAGCTGCAAGGGCAAAAGCACAGGAAACAATGAAAGATGTGCGTCATGCGATGAGAATCGATTATTTTAATGAAGAAGGATTATTTTAATTTTTAAATCATATATTTTTAAAGTAAAGCATGACAAAAGGGTCTGTTTATCCATGGGATAGGCAGGCCCTTTTTAAATATCAGGAACTGACAATTCTTTTTTGGAATGCCACTATAGATTTCAGCAATTATCATTTGAAGAAATTTCTAGATATAATAAAAGAGGAAAGATAGAAAAGTAACAGATCAACTAATGAGAAAAGTATTTTGAGGTATGAAGGATATGAAAAACGATTTTAAATTGCCGCATGTCGGTCAGAGGATCATACGTTCTGTCTGTGCGGTCTGCCTTTGCTTTGTGGTGTATTTTCTGCGAGGCTGTCAGGGAATTCCATTTTATTCGGCACTTGCAGTACTTCAGTGCATGCAGCCGTATCGCTCAAGCAGCTTAAAAATGGCTAAGAAGAGAAGCATTGGAACATTGATCGGAGCGTTTTGGGGATTTCTTGTGATTTTGATTCAGATTTATGTGTTGGATGGACAAATTATTGGAACGTTTTTAAATTATATGTTGATCTCCGTGTTTACGGGAGTTGTTATTTATTCAACCGTTGTGATGAATTGCAAAAATAATTCATACTTTTCCTGTGTTGTGTTTTTAAGTATTGTCGTGATGCATATTGAAGATACACATCCATTTATCTTTGTATTAAACAGGGTTGTGGATACATTGATCGGTGTATTTTTAGCATTGATTGTAAATTCTGTACATTTACCAAGAGGAAAGAATACGGATGTTTTGTATGTCTCAGGAATTGAGGATGTAATGTTAACTGGAGAAGAATTGTTAACAGATTACAGTAAAGTAGAATTAAACAGGATCATTGATACTGGAGCCAATTTTACAGTTGCAACGATCAGAACACCAGCATCTGTGATGGAGTCATTATCTGATATTCATTTAAAACTTCCGATCATCGCAATGGATGGAGCAGTTTTATATGATCTTAAGGATAATCGTTATTTAAAAACTTATTCGATGTCGTATAATAAGGCTCAAAAGATCATAGAAATCTTAAGAGAAGAAGATGTAAACTTTTTTATCAATGTTGTGGTAGAAGATGTACTGATCATTTACTATCATCATTTGGAAAATGAAGCTGAGACACAGATTTACAAGCAAATGCGAAAATCACCACATCGTAATTACGTGAGAAGAAATCTGCCAGAAGGAGAAGAGGTCGCATACTTTATGATGGTCGATCAGACGGAAAAAATCCAAAAAATATATGAGCGCCTAAAGGTTAAGATACATTCACAGGAATATAAAATGCTCTGTTATGCATCGAAAGATTATCCAGGATATTCTTATATAAAGATTTACGATAAAGATGCTACGAGAGAACGGATGACAAAATATCTGGCAGAAGATATGGGAATCCATAAGATTACAACTTTTGGAAGCATTTCAGGAAAGAGTGATGTGCTGGTAGAAGATTCAAATAAGAATACGATGGTGAAGGAATTAAAGAAATTATTTGAACCAGTCATATTACCATGGAAAAAATAAAATACAAATGACTAAGAAAAGGAGGCTTTTTATGGAAAATAAATCAAAAGGGAAAGCAGTTGAGAGGATTGATGCATTGCTCGATGAGAGAAGTTTTGTAGAAATCGGACAGGCGGTAACAGCAAGAAGTACAGACTTTCAGTTAGACAAAGTAGAGACTCCATCGGATGGGGTTGTAACAGGATATGGACTGATCAATGGATGTCCAGTCTATGTATACAGTCAGGATGCGTCTGTGCTTGGTGGTTCCATTGGAGAAATGCATGCCAGAAAAATCGCAAATTTGTATGATCTGGCAATGAAAACAGGCGTTGCGGTGATCGGTATGATCGATTGTGCAGGAATCCGCCTGCAGGAATCAACGGATGCACTTCATGCATTTGGAGAAATTTACAAGAAACAGGCACAGGCATCCGGAGTGATCTTACAGATCAGTGCAATCTTTGGAAACTGTGGAGGAGGTCTTGCAGTCTTCCCAACACTGACAGATTTTACATTGATGGAAGAAAGTGGACAGTTGTTTGTAAATGCCCCAAACGCAATCACTGGAAACAGAAAAGAAGTATTAAACAGTGCAAGTGCTGCATTCCAGAGTAAAGAAGCCGGAGTTGTTGATTTTGTCGGAAATGAAGCAGAAGTTTTTGCCCAGATCAAGAAGTTAACAGGACTATTCCCATCAAATTATAAAGATCAGAGTAAGATCAAAGACTGTATGGATGACTTAAATCGTCTTTGTGGAAATATTCAAACAGCAGATGCTGTAGAAATTCTTACACAGATTGCAGATGAGAATAAATTTATAGAACTAAAGAAGGACTATGGAACTGACATGGTGATCGGATTTATCCGTTTAGATGGAGAAACCGTTGGCTGTGTTGCAAATAAAAAAGAAAGAATCAGTGCCCAGGGAGCAAAAAAAGCAGCAACGTTTGTAAAATTATGTGATGCATTTGGTGTTGGAATCTTAACGATCACGGATACCGCTGGATTTGTGGCTGATCTTGAACAGGAAAGAGAATTAGCACAGGCAGTTGGAGCAATGACAGGTGCGTTTGTACAGGCAAGTGTTCCTAAAGTCAATGTCATCACAAAGAAGGCATTTGGAAGTGCTTATGTATCTATGAACAGTAAAGCAGTTGGAGCAGATCTTGTATATGCATGGGAAGATGCAAAGATTGGAATGATGGAAGCAGACATGGCAGCCAAGATCATGAATCCAGGAGCAACGGCAGATGTATTAAAAGAAAAAGCACAGGAATATGAAAAATTACAGTCAGATGTAGACAGTGCAGCCAGACGTGGATATGTTGATACAGTGATCGATCCACAGGATACAAGAAAATATGTGATTGGTGCTTTTGAAATGTTATATACGAAAAGAGAAATGCAGATACCAAAAAAACATAATGCATTTTAAAGAAGGAGGAAACATATGGGTGCAGCAGTAAGTAACACGATCATGGGTGTTTCCATCGTATTTTTTGTACTGGTCTCATTAAGTTTTCTCATTTATCTGTTTCGTTTTATTTCAGTAATTGAAGATAAACTTACAAAAAAGAAGATACAAGAGTCGGTAAAAGAAGAAAAAATACAGGAAACGCTACCAGCAGAAGAAGAAACGAATCTAGTCGATGATCTGGAATTAATCGCAGTGATCACAGCAGCGATCGCTGCTTCAGAAGGCGGAGATCCAGGACAGTATATTGTCCGTTCAATTAAAAAAGTACACAGAAATCAATGGTAGATCAGGAGGAGATACAATGAAAAGTTATAGAATTACAGTCAATGGAAATGTATATGACGTTACAGTTGAAGAAACAACAGGAAATGGGGCAGCACCAGTACAGCAAAGCGCAGCACCTGCACCACAGCCAGTAAAAACACAGCAGGCAGCACCACAGCCAGCAGGAAATGCAGGAAGCATTGAAATCAAATCTTCTGTACCAGGAAAAGTTATCGCAGTTGAAGTATCTCAGGGACAGGTAGTGAAAGCTGGGGATACCGTTGTGATCTTAGAATCTATGAAAATGGAAATCCCAGTTGTTGTACCTCAGGATGGAACGATCGCTAGTATCGCAGTTTCACAGGGAAATGAAGTTGAAAATGGAGCTGTCTTAGCTACAATGAATTAGAATGGAGGGATTTGATGGCTAATATCACACATACTTTATCGAATCTGATCCACTCTACTGCATTTTTTAATCTGACATGGGGAAACTATGTCATGATCTTAGTAGCACTGGTATTTTTATATCTTGCGATCCGACATGGATTTGAACCATTGTTATTAGTACCGATCGCGTTTGGAATGTTACTTGTCAATATTTACCCAGATATCATGGCAGATCCAGCAAGTACATCCAATGGTGTAGGTGGATTATTACATTACTTTTATATTTTAGATGAATGGAGTATTCTTCCATCTCTGATCTTCCTTGGGGTTGGAGCAATGACAGACTTTGGACCGCTGATCGCCAATCCGAAGAGTTTTCTTTTAGGTGCAGCTGCACAGCTTGGAATTTACAGTGCGTATTTCTTAGCTATTTTCTTGGGATTTAATGGAAAGGCGGCAGCAGCGATCTCAATTATCGGTGGAGCTGACGGACCAACTTCCATCTTCCTTGCCGGAAAGTTACATCAGACAGGGCTTATGGGACCGATCGCGGTAGCGGCATATTCTTATATGTCACTGGTACCGATCATTCAGCCACCGATCATGAAATTATTAACAACAGAAGAAGAACGAAAGATCAAAATGGAACAGTTACGTCCAGTATCAAAGACAGAAAAAATCCTGTTTCCGATCATTATCACGATCGTTGTCTGCCTGATCCTTCCAACAACTGCTCCTTTAGTTGGTATGCTGATGCTCGGAAACTTATTCCGTGAATGTGGTGTTGTCAAACAGTTATCAGAGACAGCCTCTAATGCATTGATGTACATTGTTGTTATCTTACTTGGAACATCTGTTGGAGCATCTACAAGTGCAGAAAATTTCTTAAATATTGCAACACTTAAAATCGTAGTATTGGGACTTGTTGCATTTGCAGTAGGAACCGCAGGTGGAGTCTTATTTGGAAAACTGATGTGCAAATTATCTGGTGGAAAGATCAACCCACTGATCGGTTCTGCAGGAGTATCCGCAGTACCGATGGCAGCCAGAGTATCACAAAAAGTCGGAGCCGAAGCAGATCCAACCAATTTCTTATTAATGCATGCAATGGGACCAAACGTAGCCGGAGTTATTGGAACAGCGGTTGCAGCAGGTACATTTATGGCGATCTTTGGAGTGTAAGGAGGAAAATATTATGGCAAAACCAATAAAAATAACAGAAACAATCTTAAGAGATGCACATCAGTCCCTGATCGCCACAAGAATGACGACAGAGCAGATGTTGCCGATCATCGATAAAATGGATCAGGTCGGATACCATTCTGTAGAATGTTGGGGTGGGGCAACATTTGATGCATCCCTGCGTTTCTTAAAAGAAGATCCATGGGACAGATTAAGAAAATTCAGAGACGGATTTAAAAACACAAAATTACAGATGTTATTCAGAGGACAGAATATCTTAGGATACCGTCCATATGCAGACGATGTCGTACAATATTTCGTACAGAAATCCATTGCAAATGGAATTGATATCATTCGTATTTTCGACTGTATGAACGACCTTCGAAACTTACAGACAGCCGTTGATGCTGCGAATAAGGAAAAAGGACATGCACAGGTTGCAATGGCGTATACATTAGGGGATGCTTATACCTTAGATTACTGGAAAGACCTCGCAAAACGAATCGAAGATATGGGTGCAAACTCTATCTGTATCAAAGATATGGCAGGTTTGTTATTACCATACAAAGCAGAAGAACTGGTAAAAGAATTAAAAGCAACCGTTGATATTCCGATCCAGTTACATACACACTATACATCCGGTGTAGCATCTATGACATACATGAAAGCTGTTGAAGCAGGCGTTGACGTGATCGACACAGCCATGTCACCATTTTCCATGGGAACATCCCAGCCAGCAACCGAAGTTATGGTAGAAACATTCAAAAATACACCATACGACACAGGCTTAGACCAGAAATTATTAGCAGAGATCGCAGACTACTTCCGTCCGATCAGAGACGAAGCTTTAGATTCTGGATTATTAAATCCAAAGAACTTAGGAGTGAACATCAAAACATTACTTTACCAGGTACCAGGAGGAATGCTTTCAAACCTCACATCCCAGTTAGAAAGCCAGCATGCCGCCGACAAGTATTACGAAGTATTAGAAGAAGTACCAAAAGTAAGAAAAGATCTAGGAGAATGCCCACTCGTTACACCATCCTCCCAGATCGTTGGAACACAGGCTGTATTTAATGTCATTACTGGAGAACGTTACAAGATGGTAACAGAAGAAACCAAAGAAATCCTTGAAGGAAAATACGGAGCAACAGTAAAACCATTCAATCCTGAAGTACAGAAAAAATGTATTGGGGATAAGAAGCCGATCACATGTCGATATGCAGACATGATCGAAGATGAACTTCCTGAATTTGAAAAGGAGGTAGCAGCTTATAAAGAACAGGATGAAGATGTATTAAGTTACGCTTTATTCCCTCAGGTTGCTACGGAGTATTTTAAGTACCGTGATGCACAGGAGAAGAAAGTTGACGTAACCGAAGGAAATGAAGAAGCATATCCAGTATAAAATGATATAATTTTTAGCATATCCAGAAAAAATAAAATGAGAACAGTTATTTGCCAATTTTAAATTAGGTAGACAGCTGTTTTTATTTTTTCTGCCATTCTTTTTAGGAATGGTATCATGGATAGAAGCAATTTTACGATAGCCACCCGTACTACTTATAATAAAACTATCAAAGAAAACGAGAATTTTTGTCGGGAGGTTCACCCTATGGGAAAATCATTAACTAAGAAAATTTTAGAGTCACATTTTGTGAAAGGAAGCATGGTTCCTGGAGAAGAAGTGTTTATCAAAGTTGATCAGACACTTACCCATGATATCAATGCGGTTATGACTTATCTTGCATTTGAAGCGATCGGACTGGATCGTATTCGTACAGAATGCAGTGTAAGTTACTTAGACCACAACTTACTGTATGTAAACAACATGACACCAGATGATCATATTTATCTGCAGTCAGCAGCAAAGAAATTTGGAGTTCATGTATCTCGTCCAGGAAATGGAATCTGCCATACAGTTCATGTGTCAAGATTTGGGAAACCAGGAAAGATCAGCATGGGTGGTGACAGCCATACACCACACGGTGGTTCCATTGGTATGTTATGTATCGGTGTTGGAGGAATGGACGTTGCAACAGCAATGACAGGAGTTCCAATGAGACTTAAGATGCCTCGCATCGTCAACGTAAGATTAACAGGAGAATTAAAACCTGGATGCAACACAAAAGAAGTCATTCTTGAAATGCTTCGTCGTGTATCCATCAAAGGTGGACTTGGAAATGTATATGAATATACAGGACCAGCAGTGAAAGACCTTGAGATCCCAGCAAGAGCAACCATCTCTAACATGGGAGCAGAACTTGGTGCTACAACATCCATCTTCCCTGCAGATGAACAGGTTCACAGATTCTTAAAAGCACAGGGAAGAGAAGAAGATTATGTAGAACTTCTTCCAGATGAAGATGCAGAATATGATGAAGTGATTGAGATCAACTTAAGTGAATTAGTTCCAATGATGTCTTGTCCTCATCAACCAGATAATGTAAAACCATTAAAAGAAGTAGAAAAACGCAAAGTGCAGCAGGTATTTATCGGAAGCTGTACAAACGCAAGTTATTCTGATATTGCAAAAGCAGCCATGGTATTTAAAGGACATCATGTCAATGATGATGTCAGCTGTACATGTGGAATCGCATCTAAACAGACTTACAGAGAATTATTAAGAGATGGGTATATCGATATGATGCTTCAGGCCGGTGTTCGTATGTTAGAAATCTCTTGTGGACCTTGCTGTGCGATCGGACAGACACCACCTACAAATGGAGTTGCAGTTCGTACATCTAACCGTAACTTCAAAGGTCGTGCAGGAAACCCAACAGCAGATATCTATCTGGTAAGCCCAGAAAGTGCAGCAGCAACAGCAATCATGGGAACATTTGCAACAGCGGAAGATGTGATGGGAGAAGATGTCAAAGAACTTGCTAAAGTTCATGAACCAGAAGAATATCTGATCGATGACAGTATGATCATCAAACCATTACCATTAGAAGAAGCAAAAGAAGTAGAGATTGTCAAAGGACCAAATATCAAATTCTTGCCAATTCCTGAAAAACCACAGCAGAATTTCTGTGTACCAGTCAGCTTAAAAGGTGGAGATAATATTTCTACAGACGATATCACACCAGCGAGTGCAGAATTCTCAAGTATGAGATCAAACATTCCACTGATGTCACAGTATTGCTACCACAGATATGCCCCAGACTTTGCAGCGAGAGCCAAAGAAATGGGAAGAAGCGTGATCATCGGGGGAGAAAACTATGGACAAGGATCATCAAGAGAACATGCAGCGATTAATCCAATGTATCTTGGAGTGAAAGCTGTTATCGCAAAGAGTATTGCACGTATCCATAAAGGAAATCTTGTAAATCATGGAATTATTCCAATGTTATTTGCAAATCCAGCAGACTATGATAGAATTGATCAGGAAGATGAAATTGAATTTGAAAACCTGTTAGACCAGATTCCAACAAGAAAAGTTACAGTCAAAGACAAAACAAAAGATTTTTCATTTGAAGTTACACTTGATTTGAGTGATAATGAAGTAGAAGTAGTTTTAAGTGGAGGACAGCTTTCTTATTTAAAAGAACAGCTTGCAAAAGGAGAAACAAAATAAAGTACAATAGAAGAAAAGGGTGATTTCATGAAAGATTCTGATTGGGAAATTTTATATGCGCTTTATAAGAAGCCGAATATTACAAAGGTTGCAAATATGTTGTTTATGACGCAGCCATCCCTGACCAAACGACTGCAGCAGATGGAGAAAGAATTTGATGTGACGATCGTAGATCGAACACCCAAAGGTTTGGTTTTTACAAAGGAAGGTACGTATCTTGCCAAGCAGGCAGGATACTACCTAGAGTTTTTAAAAGAAACAAAAGAACACATTGAAGAAATGAAGGACACAGAAGAAAACAAGATCGTCATCGGAGCGTCTTATACATACAGTAAATATTCGCTTGCAGATGTACTGTCAAGTTATTCCGAAGTCTGTCCAAACACCAGCTTTGAGATCGTCAATGAACAAAGTGATGTACTGTTTCGAAAGATGTTAGAAGGTTCCATTGATGTTGGATTTATCCGAGGGGATTACGAAGGGCCGGTACATAAAGTATTGATCGCGCAAAACCAGGGATATCTGGTAACCAAGGAGCCTATGGATATCAATGAACTTCCAAAGTATCATAGAATTCAGTATAAGACGAATGACAGAACATCAGAGATTTTACAGGGTTGGTGGGATGAACGATTCAAAGAAAAAGGCAAATCAGGTATATTTGCGGGATACATTGATTTTGCCTGGCAGATGATCGACAGTGGCCTTGGTTATGCATGCTGTTTTCTGCCTTATAATTTTAAGAATGAATATAATCTTTGCCTGACACCACTAACCTACAAAGATGGTAGTCCAGTCATGCGAAATACATGGTTTTTATATTCAAAGAACAAGAGAAGAAGTCAGGCACTAGAACAATTTATCGATTATATCGAGAAAGAATTGAAACTGGAACAGTAATAGAAGTTTGAGAGCATTAGAAAAAGGAATAACATGAGAGATTCAGATTGGAAAATTTTAGAGGTTCTCTATGAGAAGCGCAGCATCACACAGACAGCAGAGCTTCTATACATGACCCAGCCATCTGTGACAAAACGTATCAAGGCAATGGAGGAAGAATGGCAGATTGAGATTGTAAAGAGAAGTAACCGAGGTGTCATTTTTACGGAAGAAGGCCGGTATCTTGTACAGAAATCTTATATCATACAGGATTTTATGAAAGAGATTAAAGATCATTTTGCACATAAACATGTGGCAAAAGAGCTCCTTCGTATAGGAGTGCCGAATTCCTTTGCCAAATTACATATGCCATCCCTCTTAAAAGGCTATACAGATGCCCTAAATGCACTTCAAATTAAAACTGTAGCGAATTCTAGTGATGTCATCGTAAGACATTTGATGGATGGAACAATAGACATTGGGATTGTTTGTGGGGACTATCCTTATCTTGGGAAGAAGATCCATCTATTTACAGAAGACTTATATATAGCAGCACCACAAGGTGTAAGTATTGATGAGATCGAAGATATGCCACTTATCAAATCTTTCCTAAATCCAATGGTGGAGATGATTGTAGACCAGTGGTGGAAGAACCAGTTTGGGGCAAGAGCGCATGAATCGCAGTATGTTCCGTTTATTGATATTGCCATCGAGATGGTAGAAAAGGACCTTGGAGTTGCATTTTTATTCGGAAACGACTGGAAGATCAATGAAGAGAAAGTCCAATTAATTCCGGCATACGATCTGCAGGGAGAGCCTGTCAAGAGAGAGGTCTGGATGATGCTTTCTGACAAATGCTATCAGTCGCAGACAATCGTAGATTTTATTGATTTTGTAGAGAAATTCTATCAGGAAGAAAAATAACAAAAGAAGGATCAGCACGTTAAAAATGTTGGTTCTTTTTTTATTTGTAGATTGATAGAAAATCGAAAAAATATCAATATTGTATACAATATCCGATAATTATTGCGAAAAATATATATTCCATTTCGGAATGACTTAGATAGTCCAAATATGAATTTTTTATTGACATGTAAAGTGAACTATAATGGATTCATAGGAAATGAAACGGATGAAAAAAGCCAAAAAAGAAAAAGGAGTTAAAATTATGGGATATGTGTATGTAGGATGCAGAACAACAAAAGAAAGAAACGCCAGAGGGGAAGGATTAAAGGTTTATGAAGTATCAGAAGTAGATGGAAGATGGACAGAGATTCAGTGTTTAAAGACAGAGGAGAATCCAAGTTTCCAGTGTTTTGATAACACAAAAGAATATCTTTACAGCGTTCATGGAGATTTCACACTGGTATCTTCTTACAAGATTTTGGAAGATGGAACATTAGAACATATCAATACGATTGATATCGGAGGTAAAAACCCAGTCGATGTGACAGTTGATGCCGAAAATCAACATGTGATCGTTGCAACACTTCAAGGTGGAACACTCTATACGATCAAACGAAATGAAGATGGAAGTTTAGGAGATGTCGTTGCAACTTTTACTTACGAAGGAAAAGAAGAGGGAAAAGTATCCACGATCCATCAGTGTCTGTGGGATCAGAAAAAGAATTATCTGTTTGCATGTGCACAAGGACGTGTTAATGGATTTGGACAGATGAGAGCACTAAAATACAACCATGAGACAGGAGAATTTACAGAGACAGATAAGTTCTTATCAAGAACGTGGGATGAGCCAAGACATGCAGTAATGCATCCAAATAACAGATGGCTTTATATGTGTGAAGAGAAAGGAAACAAAGTCCTTTACTTCCAGTTTGATGAAGAAACAGGAAAGATGAAGGCATTACAGGAGCTGACAACGGTACCAGAGACCGTGACAGGATATTCCGATGCGAGTGAAGTTATGATCGATCCAAGCGGACAATACGTCATTGTATCAAACCGCTATACAGACAGCATGGCAGTTTATCGCATCGATCCATTTACAGGATATATGAAAAATACAGGATTCTTCCCATGTCTTGGAAAGACACCAAGATTTTTCTGCTTCGGACCAAATGGAAAATGTTACGTGGCAAATGAAGACAGTGATACGATCATCGAATTCACATTTGACGAAAACACAGGATGGCTGGTTCCAACAATGAATATCATTGAGACAGGAAGTCCAGTTTGTATCACATTCAGATAAGAGGAGGACAAATTTATGAATTTAGGATTAGTATCATTAATCGTTTTACTACTGGCAATTATTATCGGATTTGCCAGAAATGCAAATGTCGGAATTTTATGTGTCGGATTTTCTATGATCTTAAGTATCGTGTATAAAGTCGATATCAAAACAGTGATCGCAGGACTTAGTTCCTCACTATTTATTCAGATGGTAGGAATTACATATTTATTTGCAATCATTCAGGGAAATGGAACACTCGAACTTTTAGCTAGAAAAATGGTAAGACTGGTTGGAACAAAAACACATCTGATTCCATTTGTTATGTATATCTTAGGATGTATCGTCTGTGCGATTGGACCAGGAGCGATTCCATCTTTAGCGATCATCCCGGTCATTGCAATCCCAGTCGCAGTATCCGCAGGAGTCAACCCGATCATGACAGCAATCATCGGAGATCTTGGCGTTATGTCAGGAAGAATGAGTCCATTAACACCAGAAAGTGCGGTTGTAAGAGAATTAATGAAACAACAGGGATTAGAAGCAAACACAATTCCGATCATGATCTGTCTGACATTTACAGCACTGATCTGTGTAGTATTAGTATATATCTACTATAAAGGATGGAAAGTAGAGAAAGTTGAGGCAACAACAAAAGAAAAGCTGCCAAGCTTTGAACCTAAACAGTGGTTATCTATTCTTGGACTTGTGGTACTTGCAGTTGGAGCATTATTCTTCTCATGGAATGTTGGATTTACAGGATTCCTTGTAGGATCTATTCTAATCGTATTAGGATGTGCCGATGAGAAAAAAGCAATTTCCGCAATTCCATGGAATGTTATCTTAATGGTACTTGGTGTTGGAATCTTAATGAATGTTATTACAATTTCAGGCGGAATCGATATCATGGTAGCAGCCCTTGAAAAAGTCATGAACAAAACGATCGCAGCAATGGTCATGGGTGTTGTCGCAGGAATCATGTCCTTCTTCAGTTCAGGACTTGGAGTCGTATTTCCAACACTGATTCCAACGGCAGCAGGATTATCAGGAGGCCTTGGAGTCAGCGCGATCGAACTGGTATCCGTAATCGTCATTGGAGGAACTGTTGCAGGATTTACACCAGTATCAACAACCGGAGCATTGATCATGGCTGGAGTATCACAGCAGAAAGATGCAGAAGAAAAGTTCCCACAGAATCGTATGTTTATTGAATTATTTTCTGTATCATTTATTGCACTTGGAGTGTTAGCAATCGTAGCATTTTCTGGAGTGTATAATCTATTTATTTAGATTAAAGTAAATACAATAAAAAGACCGCTCACAAATCTTGTGGGCGGTTACTTTTCTGAAAAGAGAGGATTAAAAAATATATATGAAAAACTATGTTTTAAGTATAGCAGAATCCCATCTTCATTCAATATACAAAGTATGAACAATTCTAAAGAAAGTATAAACAGTTCTAAAATATTTCGGATAAATATAAACAAGTCTTTCATTTTACAATAAAAATAAAAACGGAAGGGATGGTGTGGATCTATGTTAGTCTATGATTTTGCAGATCGAAAGGATAAAACACTCTATGAATTTCTCTACAATTCTTTAAAGAGAGATATCTTAAATGGCCGCCTTGCACAAGGCTCAAAGCTTCCTTCCAAACGTGCGCTGGCAAAGGATAATCAGATCAGTGTACGGACAGTTATGAATGCTTATGAGCAGCTTTTGGCAGAAGGATTTATCGTTTCGGAAGAAAAAAGAGGATATTTTGTTGCGAAGGTTTACGAAGATGATATAAGATCGATCAAAAGAATGAAGAAAGCAAAAGAAGAGAAGCAAAAGGATTATGTGGTAGATTTTACGGCACATAAGCTGGTATGCGACAAATTTCCAGTATCCATGTGGAAGAAGATTATGAGAGAAGTATTAACCGATTACGATACAGAACTGATTCAAAAAGCAGATTATCGAGGAATCAGGAAACTTCGAAGGGCGATTGCAGATTATCTTTATCGAAGCAGAGGAATGAATGTCGATGAAGAATGTGTCGTGATCGGAGCTGGAATTGAATATTTATTCGGAAGATTATATAAGATTTTTCCAAAAGATTCGATATATGCCATGGAAAATCCAGGATATCAAAGAATCCGGCACATTTATGAAGATTATTCTTTAAAATGGAAATGCATTGCGATGGATGAGGAAGGAATTAAGATCAGAGATTTAGAAGAAAGTAATGCAAAGATCATCCATACATCGCCAGAACATCATTTTCCATTGGGGATTACTATGTCGAAAAAGCGTAGAGAAGAGTTACTAAAATGGTCAAACGAAGAACCAGACCGTTATATTATAGAGGACGATTACGACTGTGAATACCGCTATGATGCCAGATTAGCCCCTGCAATTCAATGTGGTGACGAGACAGGAAGAGTGATTTATATCAATTCATTCAGCAAAAGCCTTGCACCATCTATTCGAATCAGTTATATGGTACTTCCGAAAGAATTAATGGAAAAATACAAAAAGATCGCAAGTGTTTACTCTAATTCCGTATGCAGCTGCGAACAGTATGCATTGGCAAAATTTTTAGATGCAGGATATTTTGAACGGCATATGCGCAGGATGAAAAAATATTGTCAGGAACAGGGAAACCGTTTGTTAAAAGTCCTAAAACAATCAGAGATTTTCTCAAAAGCAGAAATCTATGGAGGAAAAAGCGGAACACATTTTCTGATAAAAGTAGATACCAGAATCAGTGATAAGCAGTTGGTAAAAGAGGCAAAGAAACAAAAAGTTAAGATCCGGTGTCTGTCTAAATATTGCAGAGAAGACAAGGAATCTTACAGGCATACACTGGTTTTCCGTTATACAGATGCAAGTGATGAAGAAATCAAAGAAGCCATCCATCGTTTAGAAAAGATCCTTAAGAAAAATTCATCTGATACCCAGATTTAAAATTGTTTTGGTCATTTGATGAAAGGAGATATGTTGTTAAGATAAGACCATCAAATGAAACAGCAAAAGAAAACAAGAAACGAAAGGATGGAAAAAACAATGGCAACAACATACTACTTTTTACCAACAAGAAACTTATTTGGAGAAGATTCCGTACAGGAAGCAGGAACATTATTACAAAGCTTAGGCGGCAAAAAAGCAATGATCGTTACAGATTCATTTCTTGCAACAAGCGGAATGGCAGAAGATATTCAGAAGATTTTAACAGATGCAGGCGTTGAAAGCGTAATCTTCGGCGGTGCAGAGCCAAACCCAAAAGATACAAACGTTGAAGATGGATTAAAAGTATTCAACGAAAATGAATGCGATTCCATCATTTCATTAGGTGGTGGTTCATCTCATGACTGTGCAAAAGCAATCGCATTAGTCGCATCCAACGGTGGAAACATCAGAGACTACGAAGGAGTTGATAAATCCACAAATCCGTTATGTCCAATGATCGCGATCAACACAACAGCAGGTACAGCATCAGAGATCACACGTTTCTGTATCATCACAGACACAAGCCGACACGTAAAAATGGCAATCGTAGACTGGAGAGTTACACCACAGATCGCGATCAACGATCCAAAATTAATGGTAGGAATGCCACCATCATTAACAGCAGCAACAGGAATGGATGCTTTAACACATGCAATTGAAGCCTATGTATCCACAGATGCCAATCCACTGACAGACGCAGCCGCACAGATGGCGATTACAATGATCACACAGTACCTTCCAAAAGCAGTGGCCAACGGAACATACATGAAAGCCCGTGACAAGATGGCATACGGACAGTACTTAGCAGGAATCGCATTCAACAACGCATCCTTAGGATATGTACACGCAATGGCCCATCAGTTAGGAGGATTTTACAACCTTCCACATGGTGTATGCAACGCGATCTTATTACCACACGTAGAAGAATTTAACTTAATCGGAAATGCAAACCGATTCAGAGATATCGCCAAAGCCATGGGAGAAAACATCGACGGACTTTCCACAATGGAAGCGGCAAGAAAAGCCATCGCAGCCATCAGACAGCTAAGCAGCCAGGTAGGAATTCCACAGAATTTACGAAGCTTAGGGGTTAAGGAAAAAGACTTTGAAATTATGGCAGAAAACGCAATGAAAGATGTGTGCCAGGTGACTAATCCACGCAAAGCTACAAAAGAACAGATTGTGGAGATCTTTAAAGCGGCTTTCTAAAATTTAATTGAACAAAATCGCTGTACAATAATCTGTCAAGACTATGGTGCAGCGATTTTGTTTAATTCCAATGAAGTTATAACAGTATTCTATTTTTCTATAATCAAATAAATCTTTTTGATTATCTTTTTCATGTACCAAATTTTATAATGAGAATATAAAGTTTAGCGCGCGCCAGACGATAAATTTAGTAACAAAAAATTTACAATCTGGAGGAAAAAATATGTCTGAGAAAAAAGAAGGGCTAAAATTGTACGGAGCACCATGGTATATTACCTTAATTGGTTGTGCAATCGTTATTGCAGCAGCATACCTTGGAGCACTCGGAAAAGATTTTGCAAGTATTATGATTCTGATCATTGCATACGGAGTCGTATTTTTTGAGATCGGAGAACGACTTCCAATCTGGAATACATACATCGGTGGTGGTGTGCTTGCAGCATTTTTTGGAACAGCAATCATACGTCAGCTATCACTGATTCCAAAAGTTTATATTGATCCAATCAATGAATTTATCGGTGGAGATACGGTTGGATTTACAACAATTTGGATCATCGTACTGATCACAGGATCTGTATTATCTTTAGAGAAAAAAATCTTATTAAAATCATTTGTAGGTTATTTCCCAGCAATCCTTGGTGGATTGATCGCGGCAATGGCATTTGGTGCCCTTGCAGGATTATTCTTTGGAATTTCACCAGTGAATGTAATTCTTCGATATGTACTTCCTGTTATGGGAGGTGGAAATGGAGCCGGAGCAGTTCCGATGTCAGAGATTTATGAAAAAGTTACTGGAAATTCCGCAGTCAGCTATTATGCATTTGCAATTATCATTTTAACAATCGCAAATATCATGTCAATTATTGCCGGAGCATTATTAAATGCATTAGGAGAGAAACATCCATCACTTACTGGAGATAAAAAAACACTGCTTCGTAAAAATACATTTAATGTAGAAGATGCAAAAGAAGCAGAACCAACATTTTCTGATATGTGCGGAGCAATTATGGTAATCTTTGGAAGCTATGCATTAGGACAGTTATTTTCCGGATCCATTTTACCAACAATCGCTGGAGCACCAATCCATGAATATGCATATATGATTCTGTTTGTCGTTATTTTATCAGCAACAGGAGTCATTCCAAAAAACATCCGAGCAGGAGCAAAACGTTTACAGAAATTTATGAACAAAGCCTGTGCAGTTGTTATGATGGCAGGACTTGGATTTGACTTTGACCTCGGAGAATTAGTAGCAGCATGCACAGTCTCAAATGTCATCATTGCATTATTCATTGTAATCGGGGCAATTGTAGGATCCGCGTTAGTCGGACAGCTCGTAGGATTCTACCCAATCGACTCTGCGATCACAGCAGGACTTTGCATGGCGAACCGAGGAGGAAACGGAGACGTAGCAGTATTAGGAGCCGCAAAACGTATGGACTTAATGGCATACGCACAGTTATCATCACGACTTGGTGGAGGAATTGTACTGATCGTGGCAAGCTTCTTATTCTCATTTTTGAAGTAAATTGTAGTTTGTAAGGTAGTATTCTGTTGTATGAAATAGTAATAAGATAAGAACCAATATTTATAATAAGCCGATGGCAACACGCATATTTTAAGAGCGTTTTTTACAAATCGCTTATACGCGCCTGTTCCTTTGATAACTCACTGGCTGCGAGCCAAAATGCCCGCAGCTGCGTTCAGACAATCAACCACAGGGCGCTGCGAATTTGTAAAAAACGCACTTAAAATCTGCTAATCGTTGGCCATCGGCTTATTATAAAATATTGGTTCTTATCTTATTACTATTTCATACAACGGAACACTATTCAAACCACCACACAGAGGGTGTATGTTGTGCGATATTGGATATTAATTCATGTAATATCAGACAGTAGTTTTTCAAGGGTGTAAACTGAAGTTTACTGCTTTTTAAATCTTCTGTTTGTGAAAGCAAAAATTATCATCAAACACCGTAAAACATACATACCCGTAGTGATTTGAATAGCCGTCCGTGTATATGAGAAAAACGAAATAATAATAGAAAGGATCCAGAACCATTGAAATTTTGCGAATCAGCGACCGTTCAAAACGGCGAGCAAAATTTCTGGTCTGGATCCTTTCTATTATTATTTCGTTTTTCTCATATACAATTGAACGACTACCTTCAAATTACATATAACGAAATGGAATACCATCATACTTTTTGTCAATTTTATTTTTCAATAAGCCATGCATTATAATAAAACCATAAAGAAAAACAAGCCAACGGAAACGGAGTTTTAACAGGAGGAATTATGGAGAATATCAAAAGAGCACAGGAAGAGTTCAAAGAACTTATTGAAAGTGAATACGCACGAATCGATAAGATGAAACAGGCGGAGGAAGCAACAGATTTTAGCAAAAAAGAAAAGATCATTGTTGGTATCCTTCCAGGAGATGGAATTGGACCGATCATTATGGAGCAGGCAGTTCGTGTTGTAAAAGAACTTGTCAAAGATGAGATTGAAGCAGGCAAGATCGAACTTCGAGAAATCGAAGGAATGACAATTGAAAATCGTGTTGCAAAAATGGAAAGTCTTCCATCTGATGTATTCGAAGAGATCAAAAAATGTGATGTTCTTGTCAAAGGACCAATGGTTACACCAAGAGCTGGTGATGGACTTCCAAACCTTGTCAGTGCAAACAGTTTATTAAGAAGAGGACTTGAATTATTTGCAGCAGTTCGTCCGATCAAGATCAAAGACAAAGGAATTGACTGGACATTCTTCCGTGAGAATATTGAAGGAGAATACATCCTTGGAAACCGCGGAATTCAGGTAAATGATGATCTTGCGATCGACTTTAAAGTTCAGACAAAACAGGGAACAGAAAGAATTGCAAGAGCAGCATTTGAATTTGCAAGAAAGAACGGAAAGAAAAATGTAACGATCGTTACAAAAGCAAACATCGTAAAACTGGTTGATGGAAACTTTATCAAAGTTGTTCGTGAAGTTGGAAAAGAATATCCAGAGATTGAGATTCAGGAACGCTTAGTTGATGCAATGTGTGCAAAAATGTTAGATCCTGAATTTAACAAAGGAATCGAAGTTGTTGTTCTTCCAAACCTTTACGGAGATATCGTAACAGACGTTGCAGCAGAACATCAGGGTGGTTTAGGAACAGCATCGTCTTCTAACATTGGTAACAAATATGCATTATTTGAAGCAATCCATGGAACAGCACCATATCTGATGAGCCACGGAAGAGGACATTATGCAGATCCAAGCAGCTTGATCCGTGCAATGGGACAGATGTTGCAGCACATCGGATTTGGAGACCGCAATGACATCCTTGAAAAAGCAATGGATATCTGCACGATCGAAGAAAGAAAAGTTGTATTAACAACATTTACAGAAGATGCAAGTACAAAAGAATTCGCTGATTATCTGTTAGAGACAATCAAAAAGATCAAAGAAGCATAAATTAAAAGTCAGGAGGATAAGAATCGTGGAAATTAAGAAACCAGCGATCGCAGGAACATTAGAATCCAGTGATGCAATGGTCACAGTTATGCCGGCATCACAGGGTGAAGGAATTGAATTTGAATTAGACAGCGTTGTCATCCATCAGTTTGGAAGACAGATCAAGAAAGTGGTTATGGAAACACTTGACCGACTTGATGTCAAAGATATCAAGATCAAAGTGGTAGATAAAGGAGCCTTAGATTGCACATTAAAAGCAAGAGTTGAATGTGCAGTATACCGTTCATGCGGACAGACAGATCATTTACCATGGGGAGGTGCGATTAAATAATGAATCCAAACAAGAAAAGATTAAGAAGAACAATGATGTTCTTAAACTGTCAGAAACCAGGATTAATTAAAGATCCATATGTATATAAACCAGACTCTATCATGTTAGACCTTGAAGATGCAGTTGCAGAAGGAGAAAAAGATGCAGCAAGATATTCTTTATATCATGCACTTCAGGAAATTGACTATCGTGGAGTAGAGAAAGTTGTACGTATCAACGGATTAGACACAGCATACTGGGAAGAAGATATCCGTGTCTGTGTTGCAGGTGGAGCAGATACAATTCGAATTCCCAAATGTGAGAGCGCCGAAGATATTCATAAAGTAGAAGCAAAGATTGAAGAAGCTGAAGAAGAATTTGGAAGAGAAAAAGGAAGCACACTGATCATGGCAGCGATCGAATCTGCAATGGGTGTTATGAATGTTCTTGAAATCTGTCAGGCATCTGACCGTTTATTCGGAATTGCCTTAAGCGGAGGAGATTATACAAAAGATCTTCAGACAACAATTTCTGGTACAGGAGTTGAGCTTGCAGGTGCAAGACAGCAGCTTATTATTGCTGCAAGAGCTGCAGGAGTTCAGTGCTTTGATACAGTATTTACAAATCTTGATGATATGGAAGCATTTGAAGAAGAAGTTAAGATGATCAAACAGATGGGATTTGATGGAAAATCCATCGTTAACCCAAGACAGATTCCAATCGTGCATGAAATCTATACACCAACGGAAAAAGAAATCATTTTCGCTGAAAAAGTTGTAAAAGAAATCGATGAAAAGAAAGCACAGGGAATTGGTGTATTTACAGTAGACGGAAAAATGATCGATATTGCCTTCTATGACGGAGCAAAGAGAACAATTGAATTAGCAAAAGCTTCAGGCGTATACAAGGGGGATTTATAAAATGTTAAATAAAGTAGGAAGAGAGATCCCAGAAGAAATTATCGAAGCAACAGGAAAAGAAGTCTTCCAGGGAATTTATTACAAAGACAATACAGAATTTCATAAACAGGGACCGATCACAAAGGTTGTTATGAACCATGACACAAGCAAAATGGTAGATTCCATCCATGATGCACTCGTAAAATGCGGAGCACACGATGGAATGACATTAGGATTCCACCATCATTTCCGAGATGGAGACCTTGTTGTAAATATGGTCATGAAAGAAGTTCAGAAAATGGGAATCAAAGATGTAACCATCTGTGCAAGTTCTCTTGGAAAAGCTCATGATGATCTGGTGCCACTGATCGAAGATGGAACAATCACAAATATCCAGTCTTCTGGAGTTCGTGGAAAGATCGGAGAAGCAATTTCTCATGGAAAATTAAAAGGACTTGCAACAATGCGTTCTCATGGTGGACGTATGCGTGCAATCCAGACAGGAGAAGTAACAATCGACATTTCATTTATCGGAGCACCAACATGTGATGATTATGGAAACTGCCGTGGAATCGGTGGAAAGAGTGACTGTGGAGTATTATCCTATTCTTTCGTTGATGGTAATCATGCAAATAAAGTGGTTGCTGTCACAGACTGCCTTGTACCATATCCAAACTATCCACCACATGTAGCAGGAACAAAAGTTGATTATATCTGTGTGGTAGACCAGATTGGTATTCCAGAAAAGATCGCAACGGGAGCTGCAAAACCAACAACAGATTTAAGAAAATTAATGATGGCTGAATATTGTACACAGTTCGTTGTTAATGCACCATATTTCAAAGATGGATTCTCTTACCAGACAGGTGTTGGTGGAGCATCAATCGCATCTGCGATCTCTCTTGGAAAGATCATGAAAGAACGTGGAGTTAAGATGGGATTCGCTGTTGGTGGAATGTCAAAACCAATGGTAGAAATGTTAGACGAAGGATTAGTTGGATGTCTTTTAGATACACAGGCATTTGACATGGATGCAGTAAATTCTGTAAGAAATCCAAAACATTTCAGCATCAGTGCCGGAGCATATGCAAACCCATTTAACAAAGGTGCATGTGTTAATAAATTAGATTACGTTATCCTTGGAGCATTAGAGGTAGACGTAAACTTTAACGTAAACGTCGTTGTAGGATCTGACGGTATGATCACAGGAGCTCAGGGTGGACATCCAGATGCAGCTCAGGGAGCAAAATGTACGATTGTTGTATGCCCATTATTACAGGGAAGAGTTCCAGCTGTCTGCACAGAAGTTACAACAGTAACAACTCCTGGAGAATCCGTAGACGTTGTTGTAACAGATTATGGAGTAGCAATCAATCCTGCAAGACAGGATTTGATTGAAGCAATGAAAGATGTTGATGAAATTCCATTCTGCACGATCGAAGAATTAAGAGATAAAGCATATGAGATCGTTGGAGAACCTGATCCGGTACAGTTTGGAGATCGAATTGTTGGAATTATTGAAGGACGTGATGGAACGATCATGGACGTTGTTCGTGAAGTCAAAGATTACGAATGGGAAGATTAATTAAAATAGTTAATATAAATCGGAGGACAACCAAATGGTAAAATTATATGATAAAGGAGCTTATTTAGTAGACGGTATCCACATTGTTTCTGAAGAAGAAGGAGCCGTTCAGAACTTAAATGGAAAAGAGCTCAGAAAAGAAGACGCCCGCAAGGGAACCATTGCATATTCAATTTTAAGTGCCCATAATACTTCTGGTAATATGGACAAACTGCAGATTAAATTTGATGCAATGACATCCCATGATATAACCTTTGTAGGAATCATACAGACGGCGAGAGCATCAGGAATGGAAAAATTTCCAATTCCTTATGTTCTTACCAACTGTCATAACTCCCTGTGTGCAGTAGGAGGAACCATTAATGAAGATGACCACATGTTTGGATTATCTGCTGCACAGAAATATGGTGGAATCTACGTACCACCTCATATTGCAGTTATCCACCAGTATATGCGTGAGACAATGGCAGGATGTGGAAAAATGATCTTAGGTTCTGACTCACACACACGTTATGGAGCCCTGGGAACAATGGCAATCGGTGAAGGTGGAGGAGAACTGGTAAAACAGTTACTTTGCGATACTTATGATATTGCATATCCAAAAGTAATCGGAATCTACCTTGATGGAAAACCAAATCCAGGAATCGGACCTCAGGATATTGCACTTGCAATCATCGGAGCCGTTTATAAGAGTGGATATGTAAAGAACTGCGTGATGGAATTCGTTGGACCTGGAATCTCTAACATGACAACAGATTACCGAAATGGTATCGATGTTATGACAACAGAGACAACATGTTTATCATCTATCTGGAGAACAGACGAAGATACAAAAGCATTCTTAACAACTCATGGAAGAGCAGATGCATACAAAGAGTTAAATCCAGCGGATGTCGCTTACTATGACGGAATGGTTTATGTTGATTTAAGTACAGTAAAACCAATGATCGCACTTCCATTCCATCCAAGCAACACATATGAAATTGATGAATTAAATGCAAACCTTTCTGATATCTTAAGAGAAGTTGAAAAAGAAGCAGCAGCGATCACAGAAAATCCTGATGTAAACTTCAGTTTAACAGATAAGATTGATGAAAATGGACATTTAAGAATTCAGCAGGGAATCATTGCTGGTTGTGCCGGCGGAAACTACACAAATATGATGGAAGCGGCACGAATTTTAGAAAATGCGAACTGTGGAAATGGAGAATTTGCATTATCTGTCTACCCATCTTCACAGCCAGTATTTATGGATCTTGTCAAGAAGGGAGCAATTTCTAAGTTAATGGCAGCCGGAGCAGTCGTAAAAACAGCCTTTTGCGGACCTTGCTTTGGTGCCGGTGACACTCCTGCGAACAATGCATTAAGCATCCGTCACACAACAAGAAACTTCCCAAATCGAGAAGGATCCAAACCAGGAGTTGGACAGCTTTCCGCAGTCGCACTGATGGATGCCCGTTCCATCGCAGCAACTGCTGCAAATGGTGGAATCTTAACTCCTGCTACTAAGTACGCCGAAGACTGGCAAGTACCGGAATATGAATATGACGATTCAGCATACGAATCAAGGATCTATCATGGATACTCAAAAGCAAACGAAGAAACTCCGTTAATATTTGGACCAAATATTAAAGACTGGCCGGAAATGAAACCTCTTTCAGACCATATCCTGTTAAAAGTATGTTCAAAGATCATGGACCCTGTAACTACAACAGACGAACTGATCCCATCCGGCGAGACATCCTCATACAGATCTAATCCATTAGGGTTAGCAGAATTTGCATTATCAAGAAGAGATCCAGGATATGTACAGAGAGCCAAAGATGTACAGAAACTCACAAATGACACACCGGAACTTGCCACAGTCTTTGACGAAATCAGTAAGATCTCACCAGAAGCATCTAAAGAAGACGTCGAGATCGGAAGCATGATCTACTGTGTAAAACCAGGAGACGGATCTGCAAGAGAGCAGGCAGCAAGCTGCCAGAGAGTTCTTGGCGGACTTGCAAATATCTGTAGCGAATACGCAACAAAACGTTATCGCTCCAATGTCATGAACTGGGGAATGGTACCATTCCAGATGAAAGATGAACCAGAATTCGGTGTCGGAGACTACATCTATGTACCAGACGTTAAGAAAGCATTAGATGGCGATATGAAAGACATCAAAGCATATGTGATCGGTGATCAGGTAAAAGAAATCTCATTATATATTTCTGACATGACACCAGTTGAAAAAGAAATTGTAAAGGCAGGATGCCTGATCAATTACAATCGTAACAAAAATAACAAATAAGAAACAAAAAAGAAATCCTAAGAATTGTATGTTGGCAGGAAAATGCCATCTCCCTGTCAGACATTCAATACCTCCATATAAAATAAAATTAAACCATATCAATTGAAAGAAACATCACATGGAATCCTCCAAACTCTGTGTGGTGTTTCTTTCATTATTATTCAAAAAATAACATCCAAACAAAAAAGAGAGATTTAAGTTTGGATGTTATTTGAAATATTAAAATTTATAGAAATAAAAGTAATTTAAAGTTTGATAACTCGAGGAAGTATTTCTCCTGTTTCCTCCATTTTCTGAATCGTAGCTTTTTCAGCAGCAATTTTTGCTTCGGCATTTTTCATAACGCTTTCCACCTCATCAGGTCGTATCACAACAACTCCATTGACATCAGCAACGATATAATCCCCAGGATTTATTTCGGCACCGCCACACACAACAGGAGTATTTAATTTTCCTTGCTGACATTTTCCAGCACTTCCAGGAACGACACATCTTGCAAAGATTGGAACACCAGCCTCTTCGCATCCTTCTTTGTCACGAAAAGCCCCATCGATCACAACACCAGCAAGTCCTTTTTTCGCAGCACAGATACTTCGATGATCACCCCAGAAAGAACCTTTGCAAAATCCTTTCCCTGCAACAATGATCACATCACCTTCTTTTGCATCAAGAATTGCATTCGGGATAATGCCGCTGATTCCATAAGGAGTATCTACAGGATAAGCTCTTCCTACAATATTTTTATTGGTTACCTGACGCTTAATATGATAGTCCATGGTACGATAGCGGCCGTTACCAAAACCATCACATAACTCAGAAGTGGTAAATGTTTTTAATTTTTCAATAATCTGTTCAGATTCCATAATCTATCCTCCTATTATGATTAATAATTCTTCTATCATCATGATAACAATAAGCAAATGATATATAAAATTCTCAAAAATAATGATGCTATAAATAAATGGAATAATAAAAAATGGATATGACATTTGATAAATACAAGAGCCACCATTCTTTCTTGGAATAACGAAAAGGAATGGAATTATAATCATTGTGAATTAGATTTTAAGCCAAGTCCCTGTTATAGTTAAATTATCAAAAGAAAGTAAAAAATATGAAGAAGAACAAAGGGAAAGGTGATAATCATGCAGGCAACAAATACTGAAAAAACTTATGCAACAAGAAACATTTTTGGACCAATCATTTTTAAGATGACAGCAGATCCAAAGAAAGACTTTTCAAGAAAACAGATGGAAGAAGAAAAGAAACGTTTTGAAGTAATTGATGACTACATTGAACAGGCATAGCCTATGGAAATCAGAACAGGAAATCCATTTCGTGGAAGAGAAAAAGAAAAACTTGTAAGTTTTCTTAAGGAGCAGGATCTGGAATATGATGAAAATATTACATATTCCATGGTGTTAGAAGAAGATGGGGAGATCATTGGGACGGCATCCTCTCATAATAATGTTATAAAATGTGTCGCAATCTCCAAGGAACATCAAGGAGAAAACTTGCTATCCACAATATTTTCCCATCTTGTAACTCACATGTTTGAGCAGGGAATCTACCATTATTTTGGATTTACAAAGCCAAAAAACAAACGATTATTTGAAGGTGTTGGTCTTTATCCAGTGGCAGAAACTGATCACGTACTACTTCTTGAAAATGAACGAGACGGAATCAAAAAATACATGAAAAAACTTCAGGAAGAAACGAAGATGGCTGAAGAAAATGGAATGGAAAACAAGGAGTCAGAAGAGATTGGAGCAATCGTTGCGAATTGCAATCCATTTACAAAAGGACACCGATATCTTGTGGAATATGCAGCATCAAGATGTAAATATCTTCATTTGTTTGTTCTATCAGAGGAACAGAAATTTATTTCATCCGATGCAAGATTTCATATGGTTTCTGAAGGGGTAAAGGATTTGAAAAATGTGATCCTGCATCGAACATCGGACTACCTGATCTCTCCAGTCGTTTTCCCAACTTATTTTATGAAAGAAAAAGATCAGGCATTTACGATGAATTGTATGTTAGATATCGAGATTTTTCGTCGGTATATTGCGAAAAATCTCGGGATCACAAAACGTTTTGTGGGAAGTGAACCAAATTGTCAGGTAACAAATGAGTACAACAGATGTTTAAAGGAATACTTTCCACAATCAGGAATCGAAGTAGAAGAAATCAAACGACTTGAAATCGATGATATGCCAGTGAGTGCTTCAGATGTACGACGTGCATATGAAGGAAGTCGAATGGAAGATGTCAAAAGATGGGTTCCAGAAACAACTTATCAATATTTGTCAGAATGTAAAAAATAAATCAAAAATATAAAGAAAGGATGCGGTAGAAAATGGAGCAGGCAGATAGAAAACAGATATGGAACAGTCAGATTTTGCTTTATGAAATGTTAGAGGCAAGAGAGAGCCGATACAAAAAGCAGAAAGAATTGATCCGAGAAGGAAAAGGAACATTAGTCTGTCTGATGCTCAATGTACCGGGTCCAGTAAAAGTAACAGCCCTGACTGATTGGGCATTTGAACAAGGAAAAGAGAGAATTACTTGTCGGCTCAAAGAATCCGGAATTACCATAAAGGAAGAAGAGACCGACTATAAAAAAACAGGATATGAGCTGTACATGATCGTCGATGCCGATGCGGTTTTTGTGAAAAAACAATTAGTCTCTATTGAAGAAGAAAATAAACTCGGTCGTTTATTTGATATTGATGTGATCAGTGTGGATGGCGATAAGATCAGCCGCATGGACATCTGTATGCCGCCAAGAAAATGTCTGCTTTGTGGAAAGACAGGACATGGATGCAGCAGAAACAGAACACACAGCATCGAGGATATGACAGCTCATATCAATCAAATCATAAAAGAAGAGAAAGGGGAAAGAAATCATGCAGATTCAGGGAATACCAGAAGAGAAATTATTTGCGAAGATCGAATTTTGCATCCGCAATGCACTGCTTAAGGAAGTTGGAACAACACCAAAACCGGGATTAGTTGACCTACACGATACCGGTGCACACAAAGATATGGATTATGATACATTTGTCAAAAGTACCTATGCGATCAAACCATATATTCTTAGAATGGCTGTGGAAGGATTTCATTGGAATCATGAATTAAAAAATCTTTTCCCACATATCAGAGAGATTGGAAAACAAGCTGAAAAAGCAATGTTTCAGGCAACAGATGGTGTGAATACACATAAAGGCATCATCTTCACAATGGGGATTTTAGCAACAGCTGCTGGATATGAATTAAAGACAAATGGCCATATTGATGTCATAAAAGTGCTGGATACAGCAAAAGAAATGGTAGAAGATGACATGAATCGTGAGCTGGAAGAAATGGTATACAAAGATCCAGAAACACATGGGGAAGAGATTTATTTCCAGTATGGAGTCAAAGGGATCAGAGAAGAAGCAAGAAGCGGATTTCCAGTGATCCGAAACACTGCATACCTTAAGATGAGAAAATACAGAATCTGCGGATACCCACAGAATCTATCAAATATAGAAGTATTGCTTCATATTATGAAACAGTTAACAGATACGAATGTGTTATCCAGAGGAAATATGGAAGAACTCTGGTGGGTACAAAACACTGCACAGAGTATCATAAACAGAGGAGGAGCTTTCTCAGAAGCAGGAAAGCGTGCGATCGCAAGAATGAACAGAGACTGTATCCTCAAAAACATCAGTCCAGGAGGAGCTGCAGACATGCTGGCAGCAACCATTTTCCTGTGCCAGATGGAAGAAGAATTTACAAAATACGAAAACTAGGAGGAAAGCAAAATGTGTATAGGATTTCGAGCTTTTTTAGATTTTGAAAGACCAGATCCAGAACTTGTAGAAAGTTATCGTGGAATTCCAAGTGCAAATATCGGAGACTGTGTCCGAAAAATGACTTGCATGTTTGATGGAATCCGTTCCTTTAATAAGAAACCATTAGTAGGAACTGCGTTTACCGTAAAAGTACCATCTGGAGATAATCTTGTCGCACAGATGGCATTAGATTATGCAAAACCAGGAGACATTATCGTTGTCGATGGCGCAGGATATACAGACAGAGCTTTAGTTGGTGGAATGATGTTAGCATATGCACAGGAAAGAAACTTAGGTGGATTTGTAGTAAATGGAGCCGTCAGAGATTTAGATGACATCAAAAACAGCCCTTTGCCAGTTTTTGCAAAAGCTGTCACACCACTTGGACCATACAGAGATGGTCCAGGAGAAGTCAATGTACCAGTTGTCTGCGGAGGACAGGTTGTCATGCCTGGAGATATTTTAGTTGGAGATATTGATGGAATCGTCGTTGTTCCAAGAAAAGATGCAGCGAAGCTGTTAAATGATGTTCATAAAAATCTTGAACAAGAACAACGAGAGATCAAACAGATGTTAGAAGGAACTTACACCGAAGAAGAACATCAGGAAATCTTTACTGGACAGTTCTTAAAACGAGGTGGAAGTTTAGAAAAGACTAGTTATTAATTAGGTAACTCTTTTTAAAGTTTATGTTTTATATGTTGGAAAAGATCCCATGGAAATATGATTTCATGGGTTTTTTTCTATCATAATGTCTGTGAACTGCTTTACTATAACTTGAAACTATGACAAACCGTTAATTATATATATTTTAAAAAATGATTTTGTGATGATATACTCTGTGTATAGCTTAAAAACAAGGCAAACAAAGGAGATACAGCAAGATGTGTAAATTACAAGAGCCATTTCGATATGATCATGTAGGAAGCTTTTTAAGAACAGAAGAATTAAAGAAAGCAACAACACAATATAACGAAAACAAGATCACAAAAGAAGTATATGATAATATAGTAAATGAAGAGATTGCAAAATTAGTAGCAAAACAAAAAGAATTAGGATATCATGTGATCACAGATGGAGAATTCAGAAGAACTTATTGGCATTTGGATTTTATGTGGGGATTTGAAGGCGTAGCACATGAACAGACAGGAAGTGGAGTACAGTTCGATGGAGAATTAGCTTCTTTAGAAGATACTTATCTGGTAGGAAAGATCAAAGCGAAAAAACATCCATTTGTAGAGTATTTTAAATATTTAAAACAGTTTGAAGATGAAAATACAATTGCAAAATATACAATCCCAGCACCAGCACAGACGTTTCAGCAAATGATCGTTCCGGCAAACATTGAAACAACAAGAAAATATTATGCGACAAATGAAGAGTTGATCCAAGATATTGCGGTTGCATATCAGGATGTGATCAAACAGTTCTATGAAGCAGGATGTCGTAATCTTCAATTAGATGATTGTACATGGGGAGCAATCGTAGGAGATGCTGCGAAACAAAGATATAAAGCATTAGGAATTAATCTTGAAGATGTCAAGGAACAGCTTCTTACAGTGAATAACCTTGCATTAGAAGGAAGACCAGACGACATGGTAATTACATCCCATATCTGTCGTGGAAATTATCATTCTACATTCTTTACAAGTGGCCCATATGATACAGTTGCAGACTATGTGTTTGCAGAGGAAAATGTTGATGCACTCTTCCTTGAATATGATGATGAAAGATCTGGAGGATTTGCACCACTTAAGAAAGTATCAGAAGACAAGAAAGTTGTCCTTGGTCTGATCACGACAAAGAAACCAGATCTTGAAGACAAAGAAAAAGTGATCAACAGAATCAGACAGGCAGCAAAATACATTCCTTTGGAAAGACTATGCCTAAGCCCACAGTGTGGATTTGCTTCTTGTGCAATCGGTAATAAATTAACAGAAGAAGAACAGTGGGCAAAACTAAAATTAGTGAAAGAAATTGCTGAGGAAGTCTGGGGAGAATAAGATTAGATCTTAATACTCCACAGAAACCAGAAATAACCCTTGAGGCGGTGCAGTAATCCCTGCATCGCTTCTTTTTGTACTTTCCAGTGCTTTTGTAATATCCTCTGGTTTTATTTTTCCACATCCAACTTCTACTAAAGTTCCAGTAAGAATCCGGACCATGTTATGAAGGAAGCCATTTCCTGTATAAGAGATCTGGATTTCTTTTTTTGTCTTTTTGATCTCGATGTTATAGATAGTACGGACGGTAGATTTCTTCGTTTTCTTAATTGAAGAAAATCCTTTAAAATCATGCGTTCCGATCAGTAATAATGCAGCTTCTTCCATCTTTTTGATATCCAAAGTTTCCGGGAAATACCAAAGGTATTTACGTTCAAAAACATTCGATACACCAGGAATTGCAATTCGGTAAAGATAAGTTTTCTCTTTCGCATTTAAACGACTGTGAAAACGTTCGGAAGCTTCAGAAACTTCCACAATACCGATATCAGATGGAAGATATTTGGTAAGATAGTTTTTGATCTCATTAACAGACATCATACAGTCTGTATGGAAATTGGCAACCTGACCATAAGCATGAACACCAGCATCGGTACGGCCAGATCCATTGATATTGACATTTTCTCCAGTCATCTTTGATAAAACAGACTCTAATTTTCCTTGAATCGTATTCGCATTGGAATCACCGCCAAGCCTCTGCCAGCCCTGATAGCGGGAACCATCATATTCAATTGTTAATCTGATATTACGTTTCATATATGTATAAATCCTTTCATTGTAAAGATATGGTTGTTGTAAAACAAATTTATTATAGCGAATTTCTTAAAAAGTGGCAATAAATAAAAAAGAGAGGCGGTAGTTTACTATATATGGTAAAATTAAGATAAAACGCGGTGAAGGTAGAGAAAGAAAGGATAGGTTATCATGGAAATCAATCAAATGTTAAAAAGACAAGAACATTTTTTTCAAAGTCAGAAGACAAAGAAATACGAATTTCGAAAGAAAGCATTATTGCGCTTGGAATGTGCGATCAAACAACATGAAGAAGATATGGAACATGCATTATATAAAGATTTAGGGAAATCATCTTTTGAGTCCTATATGGCAGAGATTGGCATGGTAAAAAGTGAACTTTCTTATGCAAAGAAGCATCTAAAAAAATGGATGAAAACAGAGCAGGTAAAAACACCGCTTGCCCAGTTTCCATCCCAAAGTTATAAGATCAAAGAACCACTCGGAAAGGTGTTGATCATAGCCCCATGGAATTATCCAATTCTTTTATCCTTACAGCCGCTGATCGGAGCGATCGCAGCAGGAAATTGTTGTGTTTTAAAACCATCTGAACACGCACCACATTGTGCCAGTCTTTTAAAGAAGATGATTGGAGAAGTTTTCCCTTCTCATTACGTTGCTGTGATCAATGGAGGAGTAGAAATCAGTGAAAAACTTCTGGAACAGTCATTTGATCATATTTTCTATACTGGTGGAGAACGAGTTGGAAAGATCGTGATGGAAAAAGCATCGAGACATTTAACACCAGTGACTTTGGAATTAGGTGGAAAAAGTCCATGCATTGTAGAAGAAAGTGCCAATATTAAGTTGGCAGCAAAACGAATTGTTTTTGGAAAATTTTTAAACAGTGGGCAGACCTGTGTTGCTCCAGATTACATTTTCGTAGATAAAAAAGCAGAAAGTGAACTGATCTTCTACTTAAAATACTGGATCAATAAAATGATCGGGGAACATCCTTTGTCGAATAAAGATTATTCATCTATGATAAATCCGAGACATTATCAACGCATTATGGAATTGATGAAACATGAAAAGATCGTTGAAGGCGGTTATGGAGATATAAGACTTCGAAAGATCACCCCAACGATACTTGTGAATGTAAAAGAAGAATCCACGGTGATGCAGGAAGAGATTTTTGGTCCATTACTTCCTATAATGACATATGACAAATTAGAAGATGCAGTTTCGTATATCAGAGATCATAACAAGCCTTTGGCATTGTATTTATTTACAGAAAATGATAAAGTAGAACAAGATGTACTTTCACAGTTGTCTTTTGGCGGTGGCTGTATCAATGATACGATCATCCACCTTGCAACTCCATATCTAGGATTTGGAGGAGTTGGGAATAGCGGAATGGGGTCTTATCATGGGAAGAAAAGTTTTGATACATTTACGCATGAAAAGAGTATCATAAAGAAATCAGATAAGATTGATATTCCAGTTCGTTATATGCCATATAACAAAGCTAAAGAACAATTGATGAAATTTTTTCTAAAATTATAAGATAAAGGAGCAACTTTTATGGAATTTACAAATGTATTACCAGGAGTGAAATTGGTAAAACAAGATGAAGCTGGGAATGAGGAAGAACTTTTTGTTTCACAAAATGATCATGTGATCGTAAAGACATTAAATGGAAGAGAGATCAAAGGTATTTTTATGCAGATTGAATTTGCAAGATGCTTAGAAGAAGATGACATTGTACATGTGCATAAAGACAACGGGGAAAATGAGGGAATCCCATTTGACACGATCGATGATATCATTAAGGGTTAAGAAAGAAATAGAGGATGAATTTATATGGGAAATCCAAATGATACTATATAATCTTCTAGTATATAAAACAAATAAAAAAGAGATGGAATACGAAAACGATTGAATTTCATGGCGGATCAGCGTTTTGCAAAAAATCCGTCATGAAATTCATGTTTCGTATTCCATCTCTTTTTTATTTGTTTTATATACATGAAGGTTATAGAATACCATTAAGATATGTGATAAGAAAACAAAAAAATTAAAGTGTATGATATACGTCACCTTTTAAGGTTTTCCATAAAAACTTTTTATCTTCGTAAATCATATACCCATGTTCGGATCCTTCTTTTGGGATGGACACAGATCCTGGATTTAAATATAAAAAGTTATCATATTCTTCCCAGGCTGGGATATGGGTATGGCCAGTCAACAGAATATCTCCTTTATGTAATTTTGGAGGATTTGCTGGAGAGTTTATGTGCCCGTGGGTTGCGTAGATGGTTTGTCCATCGATGTATAGGATGCAGGATTCGCTTAGAACAGGGAAGTTTAGTACCATCTGGTCGACTTCGGCTTCGCAGTTTCCTCTGACACAGATCAATTGGTCGCTGATAGCGTTTAGCATTTCGATGACTTGTTTTGGTGCGTAATCTTTAGGAAGGTCATTTCTTGGGCCATGATAAAGTAAATCTCCTAAAAGAAGTAGTTTATCAGGCTGTTCTTGTTTATATGCTTCGATTAATTGTTTACAGTAAAAAGCAGATCCGTGAATATCGGATGCGATCATTAATTTCATATGTAAATACCTCAATTCTGTAAAAATACGATAAAATATCTTTATTCCAGTATACCACAAAATATGTTAAAATGGTCGGGATAATAAATTTGAGATGACAATTTTAGAAAGGTTTAAATAATAAAATGAAACGATTAGTATTAGCAGAAAAGCCTTCGGTTGGGCGTGATATTGCGAGAGTTCTTGGTTGTAAGAAGGAAACGCATAGTTATATCGAAGGAAATGATCATATTGTAACGTGGGCATTAGGGCATTTAGTATCTCTGGCGGATCCTGAGCAGTATGGAAAGGAATACAAAGAGTGGAATATGGATGTCCTTCCAATGATGCCAAAACATTGGAAATTAACAGTGTTAAAGAAGACATCCAAACAATTCCAGACAGTAAAGAAATTACTCCTTCGAAATGATATCAAAGATGTGATCATTGCAACCGATGCAGGAAGAGAAGGAGAATTAGTTGCCAGATGGATCTTACAGATGTCTGGAAATAAGAAACCAATCTACCGTTTGTGGATATCTTCGGTAACAGACAAAGCGATCAAAGATGGTTTTGCACATTTAAAACCGGGAAAAGAATATGATGATCTCTTCCGTGCAGCAAGATCAAGAGCTGAAGCAGACTGGTTAGTCGGGATCAATGCGACAAGAGCTTTGACATGTAAATACAATGCTCAGTTATCTTGTGGGCGTGTGCAGACCCCAACTTTGGCAATGATCATGAACCGAGAGCAGGAAATTAAGAGTTTCAAACCGCAGAAATATTACGGTTATAAGATTTTTGCAACAGGAATGAAATTCACATGGGAGAATCAGAAAGGAAATCAGAGAATTTCTGACAAGAAATGGGCAGAGGAACTTGGTAAGAAATTAAGAGGTCATGATCTTGTGATCACGGAGGTTTCAAAAAAAGAGAAAAAGAACTATGCTCCAGAACTTTATGATCTGACAACTTTGCAGAAAGAAGCGAGTAAACGTTATGGCTTTTCACCAAAACAGACATTAAATATCATGCAGAGTCTTTATGAGCATCACAAAGTATTGACATATCCAAGAACAGATTCTAGATATTTGACCAATGACATGACAGACACATTAAAAGACAGGATCAAAGCATGTCAGAATGGATCATATAAAAAGGCAGCAGCAACGTTATTAAGAAAAGAAATCAAAGCAAGCAGCCGTTTTATCAATGATAAAAAAGTATCTGACCATCATGCGATCATTCCAACAGAGCAGTATGCATCCTTGACAAGTTTTAGTTCCGATGAACGAAAGATCTATGATATGGTTGTTGCAAGATTTTTAGCTGTTTTATCAGCACCAGCAATTTCTGAACAACTCTCTGTGAAAGCAAGCATAAATGGAGAACTTTTCCGTGCAAAAGCAGAGAATATCAAACAGCTGGGATGGAGAGAACTCTACGAAGAGGAAACTCAAACAAAAGACACGATCAAAGCAGGAAATATCCCAGTCAAAGGAAAAGAATATCCGGTTGGAACGATTTCCATGACAGAAGGAACAACGAATCCACCAGGGCGTTACACAGAAGGAACATTGATCGATCAGATGGATAAAAAAGGACTTGGAACGGTTGCGACAAGAGCCGATATCATTGATAAGTTATTTAACAGTTATCTTCTTGAGAAAAAAGGAAATGAAATCCATATCACATCCAAAGGAAAACAATTGTTAGAACTTGTTCCAGAAGATCTAAAAAAAGCAGAGTTAACCGCCGACTGGGAGAAGAAACTGACAGCAATTTCTAAAGGAAAACAAAATGATCAGAAATTTATGAGAGAAATCTCAGACTATACACAGGCATTGATCAATGATATTAAAACATCGGATGGTAAATTTAGACATGATAATGTTACAAGACACCGCTGCCCGGAATGTGGAAAATTTTTATTGGAAGTCAATGGAAAACACGGAAAACGTCTAGTATGTCAGGACCGTATCTGTGGATATAAAAAGACGATCTCAAAAGTCACAAACGCCAGATGTCCCGTATGCCACAAGAAGATGGAGATGGTCGGAGAAGGTGAAGGACAGAAGTTTGTATGTGTTTGCGGGTATAAAGAAAAACTGTCTGCATTTAAACAAAGAAAAGAAAAACAAGGTTCTGGAATGAGTAAAAAAGAAGTGAACAGATATTTGAAAAAACAGCAAAAAGAAGCACAGGAGCCGATCAATAATGCATTTGCGGAGGCTTTTTCGAAGATAAAACTATAAAGTAGCATTATCTTAAAACATAAGATTTCACAGGCTTTCCTACAGGATTATATTCGGATTGCTGGTCATAATATTGAATCAATCCATCCAATTCTTTTGCAACAGTTTTCTGCAATATATCAACAGAGGTGATCTGTGAAAGATATGGAAGGTTATCAAAGTGTTCCCGATATTTTTCATCTCCGCCAGTAAAGAAATGTTCCATTGGGGTTGCGAGCCGTTGTGCGTAGGCGCAATAACGTACTTGATGATGTTCTAAGATGTATTCTTCTTGACGGATTTTGCGTCCAACCAGAAAGTTTACAGGTTCTGTATTGGCTGGGTTGGATGTCATTTTTACAAGCAGAGATTGGAAGAAAGAAGCATCTAAGATATTCTTTAAATGTAGATATTCATAAACCAGATCTTCGATGGCAATGACTTTTGAGGAAAATTCAAAAGGATTCTGGACTAAAATCTGGTTAGCACCAAAAGTTGTTGCAATTCCGTTTTGGAATACAAAGAGCTTTTCTGGATTCCTGTGAACGTCTTCATAAGATTGCCCATTTTCTACTCTGGATGCCTTTGAATCAACGACAGCGACAATGCCGTTTTTTGCTTTGAAAATGCCGGTAAATGACATGATAAAATTCCTCATTTCTGTTAGAATATTCCCGAAGGATCAGGAATCATCGGGAATTTTTAAGATCATTATAGCAAAAAAATCATAAAAAGAATACATTGAACGCAAAACACAGAAATGATATACTATGTTTAATAAAGTCAAAAAGGAGAAAATCAATGATTAGAATTGGTATTATGGGTTATGGTAACCTTGGACGCGGAATTGAATGCGCGATCAAACAGAATGACGATTTGGAGCTTGTAGCTGTATTTACAAGAAGAGATCCAGCGACAGTCAGCATTTTAACAGAAGGTGCAGCTGTATGTAATGTCAAAGATGTTGAAGATTGGAAAGATAAGATTGATGTTTTAATGTTATGTGGAGGAAGTGCAACAGACCTTCCTGTTCAGACACCAGAATATGCCAAATTATTTAACGTAGTAGACAGCTTTGATACACACGCAAGAATTCCAGAACATTTTGCAAATGTAGATAAAGCAGCGAAAGAATATGGACATGTTGGAATCATCTCTGTAGGTTGGGATCCAGGAATGTTCTCTTTAAATAGAATGTATGCAAACGCGATCCTTCCAGAAGGAAAAGATTATACATTCTGGGGAAAAGGAGTCAGCCAGGGACACTCTGATGCGATCCGTCGTGTGGAAGGTGTCAAAGATGGTAAACAGTACACAATTCCTGTAGAAGCAGCTTTAGAAGCAGTTCGTAATGGGGAAGATCCAGAACTTACAACAAGACAGAAGCATACAAGAGAATGCTTTGTAGTACTTGAAGAAGGTGCAGATGCGAAGAAAGTTGAAGAAGAGATCAAGACAATGCCGAACTACTTCTCAGACTATGATACAACTGTACATTTCATCAGCCAGGAAGAATTAGATCGTGACCACAGCAAGATCCCTCATGGTGGATTTGTATTAAGAAGTGGATGTACAGGATGGGAAAAAGAAAACAAACATATCATCGAGTACAGCTTAAAATTAGATTCTAATCCAGAATTTACATCAAGTGTTTTAGTTGCATATGCAAGAGCTGCATATAAACTTTCCAAAGAAGGACAGAGTGGATGTAAGACTGTATTTGATATCGCACCAGCATATTTAAGTGCGAAATCAGGAGACGAATTAAGAGCTTCTTTGTTATAAAAATATGAAGAATTAATCATTCAATAAAATGATTATAAAATATTTCTAAACTGCCTTGATTTCATGTAGGAGGAACGATATAATCATCTACATGTTACAGAGAAAGAAGGGAGATATTTATGTATCCATACGGTTATGGTTATTATTTTGACCCAACGTATATTTTGATCATCATCGGAGTGATCATCACGATGATCGCATCTTCCAAGATGAATTCAACGTTTCGAAGATATTCAAGAGTCCGTTGTCATTGCGGACTGACGGGTTCTCAGGCTGCTGAACGTATTTTAAATCAGGCAGGAATTTACGATGTTTCGGTAGAACGTGTCAGCGGGAATCTTACAGATCATTATGATCCAAAGAATAAAGTATTAAGATTATCAGATGCAACTTATGGATCTGATTCGATCGCAGCGATCGGTGTTGCAGCCCATGAGTGTGGGCACGCTGTACAGCATCAGCAAGGATATGCACCATTGAAGATCCGTGGGGCTATGGTTCCAGCTGTGAATCTTGGTTCCAATCTTTCCTGGTTGTTTATTCTAGGTGGAGTGATCCTTGGAATGAATCAGACATTATTGAATGTTGGAATTTTATTATTTTCATTAGCGGTGATCTTTCAATTAGTAACACTTCCGGTGGAATTTAATGCCTCTTCAAGAGCGTTACGAATTCTTGGAAGTACAGGGATCATGTACGAAGATGAAGTGGGGCAGACAAGGAAGGTTTTATCAGCAGCTGCACTGACATATGTAGCAGGTGCAGCATCAGCACTTCTGAGCTTGCTTCGTCTGGTCATTTTATTTGGTGGAAGAGATAACGACTAGAATCATAAGGTTAGGGAAAATCCTGCAATGCAGGATTTTTTCTTTTCAAAGAAAATTATAATATAAGGATTAAGACTATTAAAGAAGTAAGAGGAAATATATGGCAGGAAAATTTTACGCAGTAAAAAAAGGAAGAAAACCAGGAATCTATATGTCATGGGATGCATGTAAAGCACAGGTCATGGGATTTCCAAATGCAAGATACAAAGGATTTAAGACAAAGGCAGAAGCAGAAGCGTTCTTAAATCCAGATGCAAATGAATTGATGCAGATTGATGAAGATACATTAGTTGCATATGTTGATGGAAGTTATGATCATTCTCAGAAGAGATTTTCTTATGGTATGGTATTAATGCATGATGGGGTAGAACGTTATTTTGCATATCCTTATGCGGATAAAGAATTAGCAACCATGCGCAATGTAGCAGGCGAGATCAAAGGTTCTGAAGCGGCCATGCGTTTTGCAAAAGAAAATGGCTATAAAAAGCTGGCGATTCATTATGATTATGAAGGGATCCAGAAATGGTGCACAGGAGAATGGGCAGCGAAAAAAGAAGGAACACAGGCGTATCAACGAATTTATGAAGAAATGAAACAGTATGTGCAGATCAAGTTCGTGAAAGTGAAAGGACATTCTAATGATAAATATAATGATTATGCTGATATGTTAGCAAAATCTGCATTAGGAATCGGGGATGGCAGCTTTGAGAAAAAAGAAGATCAGGAATGGATCAAAGTTAGATAATGAGGAATGATATCTTCATAAGTGCCATCTTTTAATAAAAATCCTTTTGGAATGATACCAAGCTGGATAAATCCAAGTTTTTTGTATAGATGTAAAGCTGCCTTATTACTTGCAACAACTGCATTAAACTGAAGGATTTTAAAATCAAATTCAGGAGCGCGTTTTATACAGTCAGTGACAAGGAATTCACCAATCTGTTTTCCTCTGTGAGCAGAAGAGACCGCATAACTTGCATTACAGATATGGCCGCATCTTCCAACATTATTTGGATGTAAAATATAAAGTCCGACAATTTCATTTGTATCAGAATCAACAGCGATCCCGGTATATGTCTGTTCTTCAAAGAAAGCAAGACCACTTTCATGATCTAAGTCATCTAACTGAGGAAAGGCAACGCCGTCGTCAACAACTTCGTTCCAGATTTTGACTGCTGCATCTGTATCATCGGGTTCAAATTTTCGGATTTCAATCATTGTTAGTTACCTCGTTTAATAATTTTATTATTTCAATTTTAGTACATAAAAATGTTTTTTGCAATAAGGTATCTATTGCAGATGAAAAGAGGGTTCTTGTCATTGTATGAGTGAAGTTTGATGGGGTTATGGAAATGTGCTACACTTTTATGTAAGATGAGAAAATTATATTGTAAATGTCAAAATTGTATGATATGATTCAAAACATATTTATATAGTATTAAGTATATTTTTAATGCATAATGATAGGAGAAGTTATATTGAAAAATAAATTGTTTTCAGGAGAGTCAATAAATATTGAATATAAAGTTGAAATGCCCAAAAAAAGTGAAAAATATATGAAAACAGTAGTAGCTTTTGCAAATGGCAGAGGAGGACGTATTGTTTTTGGTGTTGATGACAAGACATTAAATATCGTTGGTATGAATCCTGATACGATTTTTCAGACAATGGATGCTATTACAAATGCTATTTCAGATAGCTGTGAGCCTAAAATTTATCCAGATGTAACGTTGCAATCAATTGATGACAAGACGATTATAGTAGTAGAGATATTTGCGTATATGAAAATTATCGAAAAATGGGGAACCGGAATACCAAGAATTCTTAGGGAATGTAAAGAATATGGTCTTAAAAAACCAGAATTAATTGATTTTGATGGTGATTTTAGAGTGAATATGTATCGAAGAGAAGAAAAATCAAAAACTACCCAAACTACTACCCAAACTACTACCCAAACTACTACCCAAACTACTACCCAAATTACTACCCAAACTACGATAAAATTAACCAAAAATGATCACGAAATTTTACAAGTGATTCAAAATAATCCAGCATTAAGTCAGAAAGAAATAGCAATGGAATTAGGATGGACAGTGGATAGAGTAAAATATTATTTAAATAAGATGAAAAAACAAGAGGCAATTAGACGAATTGGCAGCAGTCACAAAGGCTATTGGGAATTGCTGATTAAGTTATAAAGAAAGGTATCGAAACACATGAAAATCCAAATGATCTGTGTCGGAAAAATTAAAGAAACATATTTAAGAGAACTGATCGATCATTACACAAAGATCATCCGTAAAAAATATAATTTTGAGATCATAGAACTCCCTGATGAGAAAACACCAGATAATGCCAGTGACAAAGAGGAATCAAAGATTAAAGAAATTGAAGGTCAAAGAATTCTTGATAAGATTCCAGAAGGATCTTTCGTAATTCCTCTCTGTATAGAAGGAACTCCTTACTCCACCGAACAATTCCAGAAGAAATGGGATCAGTGGAACAAGGAGTCCATAAACAATATTACATTTATTATTGGTGGTTCCCTCGGATTATCACCAAAGGTTGTATCCAAAGGAAAATTAAAATTAAGTTTCAGTAGAATGACATTCCCACATCAACTAATGCGGTTAATTCTAATTGAGCAGTTAAGTTATCTTTAATCCAAAGCATTTTCGAACATTCGGTAAATTTCCGGATGTTCTTTTTTTACGTTGATCGGTTTTAAATCTTTTGTCACCATACCATGCGTTGTTTTTCCAGTAGCGATCAGGTCCCCATCTCTTGTAACCTTATAAGAGAATTCCAGACGAACCGGAGACAGCTTTGTAAGACTTGCATGAATCTGTAACTGGTCTTCATAGAAAGCTGCTTTTTTGTATTTACATTCAAGACTCGTTAATGGAGTGATGATTCCTTCTTTTTCTACATCTGTATAAGAAATGCCAGCAGCCTTGATAAAATCAGTTCTGGCAACTTCAAACCAGATGGCATAGTTGCTGTGATGAGCAATTCCCATCTGATCTGTTTCTGCATAACGAACTTCAACGGTTGATATATGTCCCATAAATTTTACGCTCCTTTTTTCTTTTTGTTTATTGTAATCGTTTCTTTACAATCTGTCAAAATTTAGTCAATTTTTCTTTTCCTGATTTTCCGATCAACTGGTAATAAAGAATAAAAGCTATTACAGCTGTAATGATTTCAGCAATCCAGAAAGCATGCCATACACCATGCACTCCAACTGTTTTGCTTAATACAAATGCAGCAGGAATGATCACTACAACATAACGTAAAAATGAAATCAAAAAAGACTGGATACCTTTTCCTAACGCTTCAAACGCACCTGCAGAAACAACAGAAACGGAAGAAGCTATAAATCCTGCACAGATAATATGGAGTGCGATCGCACCTTCTGTCAATGTTTCAGGATTACTTGTAAACATACTCATCAGTGTCTGTGGCATCACAAAACAAATAACCGTTCCAACAGCCATGATTCCAACAACAATCTCAAACGTCATAAGATAAATCTTACGAACACGAGCTGATTCCTTTGCTCCATAATTATAACTCATGATCGGACGCATTCCCTGGATCATTCCATTTGCTGTTAGATATAAGAATGTTTGTAATTTGTAATAAACACCAAGCACAACAACATATGTTTGCGAAAATGATGCTAAGATCGCATTTAAAGCAGATACTAAGAAAGATGGTAGTGCCATATTTAAAGTTGCTGGAATTCCGATCGCATATAAACGCTTAACATAAACAGCTTCTAGCTTTAAGTAATCTTTTCTGATTTTTACATGAATTGGGCGTAATACATATACAATCAGATAAAGGATCAATGTACTGCTTTGTCCGATACCTGTTGCAAGTGCTGCACCCTGAATTCCAAGTTTCGGAAAGAATCCAATTCCAAAGATCAAAAGCGGGTCTAATATGATATTTACAATACAGCCAGTCATTAAAGAGAGCATAGTGATTACCATATTTCCAACTGCCTGAAAAATCTTTTCAAAAGAAATACTTGCCATAATGATCGTTGAAAACATTAATACAATTGTTGAATATTGTAATCCCATCCCAATAACAGTTTGATCATTCGTAAACATTGCAAGAAATGATGGCATGATCATTAATCCAACGATTGTAAGCAGAATTCCATGAATGACATTTAAAAATAATCCCTGAGTTGCAGTTTTATCGGCTTCCTTTGCTTTTCCTGCACCAAGAAACATGGCAATGACTGCATTAATTCCAACACCGAATCCAACCGCAATTGAGTTGATCAGATTCTGTACTGGATATACAAGAGATAATGCGGTCATTGCATCTTCACTGATCTTGGCAACGAAAATACTGTCAATGATGTTATACAATGAGTTTACAAACATTGAGATTACCATTGGCAGAGCCATTGATAGTAATAATGGTAAAATTGGTTTTTCTTTCATATACATCTGATCCATAAAATGATTCCTCCTTAATAACAAAAAAGAGACGATAGACCTTGCTGTTTAATAATCAGAAACAGTAAAATCTATAGTCTCTTATAAGACGATATTAAATTGTATTCGTTGATTTTATCTAGATAAAGTATGCACCAGGCGGGAGTCGAACCCGCGGCCAACAGCTTCGGAGGCTGCCACTCTATCCACTGAGTTACTGGTACATAAGCTATATTATATTACAACATATTCAAAAAAATAGCAAGAGATATTTTGGGGTCGGACTGGACTCGCTTCGCTCGATAAGGTATACCCGCAGGGCATTCGTGAATGCATAGTCCTTCGGACTGGACTTGCTTCGCAAGGTAAGGTATAATATACTGTAAATTTGCTGTAGGTGGATTGGAGGGATGTGCGTGAAGCTTAGAAAATCTACAGTTGTTGTTATCATTACAAGCTGGATCTTATTTTTTATTGCAGCTTTTTTGGCATATGCGAAATTGGACCAGATGAAACAAGAACGACTTACAAATGAAAAGATTTTTCAACAAACAACACAAAAGAATACCTCACAAGGCGTGATCAGAGAAACAAATGATGCAGCGGAAACGAAGAAGGAAGATTCAGAGACTGAGAAAAAAGCAGTTGAGGATTTTATGAAAACATATTATGAGAGAGTTCAGAAAAATGATCTGGAAAATCTTAAGAATATGGTAGAAGATGCGAATGAATTAACTGAGGATCAAAAGGCAATCCATCAGTATGTGAAGAAATATAAGAATCTTACATATCTGATCAAACAAGGAGCAGACGATGAATCCTATATCGTTTATGTAACATATGAGATGAAGATCCGCAAGATTAAAACACTTGCACCGGGGATGACATCGTATTATGTGATGAAGAAAGGGGATACATTCTGTATCTATAATAATCAAAAACATGATACGGATGAGATCACAGATGCAAAAAAAGAAAGCCAGAATAGCAAAGAAATTAAAAAACTTACAAAACAGATCAACAAAAGATATGAGCTGGTTTTAAAACAAGATAAAAAATTAAAACAATTTTTTGAAGGAAATTAAAAGATATGATGAAATTTGAAATTTATATTCTGCAGAAGAAATCACAGGATCCTAAGATGTATCAGGAAGCAATGGGTGAGTATCTAAAACGTCTTGGTGCATACGCGAAAGTTTCTGTAGTATATAAGAAGAATGCAAAACAAGTAGAGAAAATATTAAAAGAACCGGGAGAACATTATCATATCCTGCCTGGAAGAGACAGTATAACAAGTCCGGGGCTTGCACAGCTGATTAATGAAAGTTCTGTACAGGGGATTTCAAAGTTTCATTTTTATATTGGAGATTTAGGATCAGAGGAAGCAAAGCCGTTTCATGTATCGTCATTTACACAAAGTGGTTCGCTGGCAGGCACGATCATATTAGAACAGATTTATCGTGCTTATCGGATTTTGAATCATCAGCCATATCACAAATAAAAATATTACGAGAAAACACTAGAATGGAGTTGATAAAGATGGAGTTTAAAACACCAACAATTGAAGATAAGGAAGAAATTGATCGATGTATCTTAGCAGATGATACAAGAAGTTGTGATTATGCAACAGCGAATATTATTTTATGGAGTCCTTTTTATCAAGTAAAGTATGCGATCATAGATGGATTATTTGTATCTCATACTGATGAGGAGGGAGGTTCTTTTTGTTATCCACTTGGAAAAGGAAATAAAAAGAAAGTATTGCAATATTTTATGGATGATTGCAAAGAAAAAAAGATTCCGTTTGTATTACATGGTGTAACTCATGAGATGGAAGAAGAGTTTCGTGAAATATTTGGAGATATTTATGAGATTGAATATGACAGAGATATCTCAGAATATATTTATGACAGAGAAAAACTCGCAACATTATCAGGAAAGAAACTTCATGGAAAGAGAAATCATATCAATCGTTTTAAAGAAAATCATGAATGGTCCTATGAACCACTTTCCGATGAAAATCAGTTAGAAGTACTGGCAATGCTGATGGAATGGAAGATGCAAAATTGTGATCCAGAAGATATAGAGAAACATGACGAGATCTGTGTTTCTAAAAATTGTGTGATCAATTATAAAGAATTAGGACTTGTCGGAGGTGTTCTGCGTGCGGAAGGAAAGGTCGTAGGATTTTCAATCGGTGAACGTGCATCAAATGAAGATACATTTATCGTTCATATTGAAAAAGCTTTTGCAGATATCCAAGGAGCTTATCCGATGATCAATCAACAGTTTGTGATCCATGAGATGGAAGATTTCAAATATGTGAACAGAGAAGACGATGCTGGAGAAGAGGGCCTTAGAAAGTCAAAATTATCGTATCGACCAGTCTTTATGGTAGACAAGGGCGTTCTTCGTCTAAAATCAGAAGTAAAGAATTGACACTAGGTGCCTAAAAATGTAGAATTGAAGGTAGGACAAACCATTAGGAGGAATATGTAATGAGACATTTGATTGATCCGATGGATTTAAGCGTGGAAGATATTGATAGATTATTAGACCGCGCTGATGACATCGCAAAGAATCCTGAGAAGTATCAGGAAGTGTGCAAACACAAGAAATTAGCAACGCTGTTCTTTGAACCAAGTACAAGAACAAGATTAAGCTTTGAAGCAGCAATGCTTGAATTAGGGGGAAGTGTTCTTGGATTTTCTTCTGCTGATTCATCATCTGCATCTAAAGGAGAAAGTGTTGCAGATACAGCAAGAGTCATTGAATGTTATGCAGATATCATTGCGATGCGTCATCCAAAGGAAGGAGCACCATATGTAGCGTCACAGTATGTAAATATCCCTGTGATCAATGCAGGAGACGGTGGTCATAATCATCCAACACAGACATTGACAGACCTTTTAACAATTCGAAGAGAAAAGGGACGTTTAAGTAATTTCACGATTGGATTTTGTGGAGATTTAAAATTTGGACGAACAGTGCATTCTCTGATCAAAGCATTATCAAGATATGAAGGAATCAATTATATTTTAATTTCTCCAGAAGAACTCCAGATTCCAGAGTATCTGAAGAAAGATGTTTTTGAGAAGAAAGGAATCACATTTACAGAAGTTGATAAGATGGAAGATGTGATGCCACAGCTTGACATTCTTTATATGACACGAGTACAGAGAGAACGTTTCTTTAATGAAGCTGATTATGTAAGATTGAAGGATAGCTATATCTTAGATATGGATAAATTAAAGATCGCCAAGAAGGATCTTTCTATTTTACATCCATTACCTCGTGTGAATGAGATTTCTGTAAAAGTTGATAACGATCCAAGAGCCTGCTATTTTAAACAGGTATTGAATGGAAAACATGTAAGAATGGCATTGATCATGGAATTACTGGGGGTAAGTGCAGATGAACATTGATAGCATTAAGAATGGAATCGTATTAGATCATATCCGCGCAGGACGCGGAATGCAGATTTATAATAGTCTTGGATTAGATCAGTTAGATTGCAGTGTTGCGATCATTAAGAATGTAAAAAGCAGCAAAATGGGCAAGAAAGATATCATTAAGATTTCAGATGCATTTGAAGTGAACTTTGATGTTTTAGGTTATATAGATCCAGAAGTTACGGTATGTGTCATTGAAAATGGCAGTGTAAAGTCCAAACACAAAGTAGAACTTCCAGAGAAGATCGTGAATATTGCAAAATGCAAGAATCCAAGATGTATTACATCTGTAGAACAAGAAATCGATCATGTGTTTAAATTGACAGACAGAGAACACCAAGTATATCGCTGTATTTACTGCGAATCAAAGCTTAAAAAATAATCAAAAGAAACAAGAGGTATCCGTGCATGAAACAAGAAAGCAGAACAAACATTAATCGTGTAAAAAAGGATATCAGCAGTCCAGATAGTTTCACACCGCCTGAGGAACTGAAACGACAGCTGATCACAACCATGCAAAGCATTTATGATGAAGAAGATATTGAGGCTGTAGAACGTGCCTATAAAGTAGCATATAAGGCACATGAGAAACAGAAACGAAAGTCTGGAGAGCCATATATCATTCATCCTATTTGTGTTGCGATCATATTGGCAGAATTAGAACTTGATAAAGAAACGATTATGGCAGGACTGCTTCATGATGTAGTAGAAGACACGGAAACAACCCATGAAGATATTGTAAGAGATTTTGGGGAAGAAGTTGCCCAGTTAGTTGATGGCGTAACAAAGTTAGGACAATTAAGCTATTCCAAAGACAAGATCGAAGTTCAGGCGGAGAACTTACGAAAGATGTTTCTTGCAATGGCAAAAGATATCCGAGTGATCCTGATCAAACTTGCTGACCGTTTGCATAATATGCGTACCATGCAGTTTATGCGTCCAGAGAAGCAAAAAGAGAAATCCAGAGAGACGATGGATATTTATGCACCGATCGCACATCGTCTTGGTATTTCCAAGATCAAAGTTGAATTAGATGATCTGGCACTTCGATATTTAAAACCAGATGTTTATGAAGATTTAGAACGCTCTCTTGATTCTGCAAAGGAAGAAAGAGAAGCGTTCATTCAGGAAATCGTTGACGAAGTGAAAGGACATATTGACCACGCTGGAATTAAGGCAGAGATTGATGGACGTGTAAAACACATGTTCAGTATATATAAGAAGATGGTCAATCAGCATAAGACGATCGATCAGATTTATGACTTATTTGCAGTCCGGATCAAGGTTGATACAGTTAAGGACTGTTATGCGGCACTTGGGATCATTCATGAGATGTATAAACCAATCCCAGGAAGATTCAAGGATTATATCGCAATGCCAAAACCGAATATGTATCAGTCACTTCACACAACATTGATCGGACCAGAAGGACATCCATTTGAGATTCAGATCCGTACATTTGAGATGCATCGTGTTGCTGAATATGGTATCGCAGCCCATTGGAAATATAAAGAAAATAATAATACCAAGGGACTTAACAAAGAAGAAGAGAAGTTAAGCTGGTTAAGAGAAGTGCTGGAATGGCAGCGTGATATGGATGATAATAAAGAGTTTTTAAGTTTGCTGAAGACGAACTTAGATCTCTTTGCAGAACAGGTATATTGTTTTACACCGAATGGAGATGTCAAAAACCTTGCGAATGGTTCGACACCGATCGATTTTGCGTATTCAATCCATAGTGCAGTCGGTAATAAGATGGTTGGAGCCAGGGTCAATGGAAGACAGGTACCATTTGATTATCATTTGCAGAATGGTGATCGTGTAGAGATCATTACATCACAGAATTCAAAAGGACCTAGCAGAGACTGGTTAGGAATCGTAAAATCAGCACAGGCAAGAAGTAAGATCAATCAGTGGTTTAAACGACAATTCAAGGAAGAGAATATCGTCAGAGGTAAGGAACTGTTAGAAAAATACTGTAAGAGCAAGAGCATCAGGCTCCCAGAACTCATGAAACCTGAATACATTAAGAAGGTTGAACTAAAATACGGATTTAAAGACTGGGATTCTGTATGTGCAGCTGTTGGACATGGTGGTTTAAAAGAAGGCCAGGTTATCAATAAGATGCAGGAAGAAGACCGTAAGATCCAGAAACAAAAGATCACGGATGAACAGATCTTGCAGAAAACAACAGAAGCAGCACAGGCAGCAGCAAATCCAGAGAAGAAAAAGGATGAGAAATCCAAAGGAGGAATTGTTGTACGTGGAGCGAATGATGTTGCTGTTCGTTTTTCAAAATGTTGTAATCCAGTACCAGGAGATGAGATCGTTGGATTTATTACAAGAGGACGAGGAATCTCGATTCACAGAACAGATTGTGTGAACCTTCTGAATATGCCAGAATCTGACAGGGCAAGACTTATTGAAGCTGAATGGCAGGTAAGTGAAGCAGATACAACACAGACTTACACGACAGAGATCAATATTTATGCCAATAATCGAAAGGGATTGTTAGCAGAAGTATCAAAGATCTTCTTAGAATTAGATATTGACATCATAACGATCAACGTATCAAACAATAAGAAAGGAAGAGCAACGCTTAGTATGTCCTTTGATATTACAGGCGTAGAGCAGTTGAACCGTATTATTGCGAAGATTAGGAATGTAGAAGGCGTGATCGACATAGAAAGAACAGCAGGATAGGTGAAAATATGAGCGAAACAACATTAAGACTTGACAGACCTCTTAAGATGGTAACGATCTGTCTTGGGCAGATGCAGACAAACTGCTATATTGTTGAGAATACAAAAACAAATCAGGCATTCGTCTTTGATCCGGGAGATCAGGGAGAACGTATTATGAATACATTAGAAGAAGATGGAATGGAACTGGCAGGCGTATGTCTGACACATGGGCATTTTGATCATGTAATGGCCCTTCCATATCTGATGGAACAAAAACCAGATCTTGATATCTATCTTTATGAAGATGAAGCAGATGTTCTGGCAGATCCACAGCTCAATCTCGGAGCGATGATGGGAATGAATCTCTCATTAAAAGCGAATCATCTGGTGAAAGATGGAGAAATCATAGATGTATTAGGAACAAAGGTAAAATGTATCCATGTTCCAGGACATACAAAAGGTGGAGTATGTTATTATTTTGCAGATTATGGATGGCTGATCTCTGGAGATACACTGTTCCAGATGAGCATTGGAAGAACAGACTTTCCGACAGGCAATTTGAATGATCTTCTGACAGCAATCAGAGAGAAATTATTCGTACTCCCACCATGGACAAAGGTACTATCCGGTCATACACCACCAACGACGATCGAGGAGGAAAGCAGATGCAATCCGTTTCTGCAATAGATTATGATTGGATTAATTCAGAACAAGACCATTTATGAATATGACATTCGAAGTTTAATATTGGCATTTATGCTTGGAGAGAAGATAGAATTGACGGATCACGTTGATTCTATCTATGATTTTATACTGGACGTGGATTATAAAGATCAGGAAATCGTCATGAATCTATATAAAAAGGGCGAGTTAGAAGATGAGATCCAGTTATTTGGTGATTATGAAAATAAGAAGATTTTTAAAAACCGGATGAAACAAGGAATCTATCAGTTATTTTCCAAAGCATTAGACAAACAGCTTCCATGGGGAACGTTGACTGGGATCCGTCCGACAAAGATTGCTTTTGATGGATATGAAAAGGGTGAGAGCAGTAAAGAGATCATTCACAGATTTCAAAAGGATTATCTGGCATCCGAAGAAAAAGCAAGATTATGTACAGAAACCGTTCAGAAAGAGAAAGAACTGTTAAAAGCATTTCCATACAAAGAAGGATACAGTCTATATATAGGAATCCCATTTTGCCCAAGCACATGTTTGTACTGTTCTTTTACATCGTATTCGATCGATCAATTTGAGAATATTGTACAAGACTATCTTGAAGCTTTATTGAAAGAACTGGATTTTGTGGCAAAGACTTATGCGCACAAAGAACTTCAGACGATGTATATTGGCGGTGGAACACCAACATCTTTAAAAGAAGAAGATCTGGAATATCTGTTATATGAGGTTAATAAGAGATTCCCATTTTCAAAGATCCAGGAGATCACTGTGGAAGCAGGACGGCCAGACAGCTTGAATTTTGAGAAATTAAAGATTCTAAAGAAATATGGTGTGACAAGGATCAGTATCAATCCACAGTCAATGAACGATAAGACATTAAAACTCATTGGAAGAAATCATTTCGCACAAGATATCAAAGAGAAATTTAATCTTGCGAGACAGGCTGGGATCGATAACATTAATATGGATATGATCTGTGGGCTTCCAGAAGAAGGCATGGAAGAACTTTCCTATACTTTAGATGAGATCAAAAAACTTAATCCAGAGAGTTTAACGGTTCATGCACTTGCAGTCAAGCGTTCATCGAGATTGAATCGAATGAAAGATACATATCACTTTGGAGCGAGTGAAGAGATGGTATCTTATGCCGCTTCATGTGCAAGAGATATGAATATGGAACCATATTATTTATACCGGCAGAAAAACATTCCAGGGAACCTTGAGAATGTCGGTTTTTCGAAAAAAGGAAAAGAATGTCTCTATAATATTTTGATTATGGAGGAATTACATGATATTATAGCAGTTGGTGCTGGTACATCTTCAAAGATCGTCCATCAGGAAGACCATCAGGTGGACCGCATCGAAAATCTTAAAGATATAAAGCAATACATTACACGAATTGATGAGATCATTCATAGAAAAGAATTAAAGATGATATAAACAGGAGTTTGATTATGGCAATCAGTTATGGACGAACAGATATTGAGACACCGATCCATGCGGATATAAAAGAAACGATCAGTCATGGTATCATTGTCAGTAATTTGGCTTATCTTGTTGGCAAGGAATTAGGATTACAAGAAGAAGTGTGTTATGATCTTGCGGTTGCAGGAATGTTACATGATCTTGGAAAAGTAAGACTTAATTTCTATATGAATGAGAAAGTGGAAGATGAGATTCTGGCTGTTGACGAAACAAGATATATGAGAATGCATCCATCCATTGGATATGCGATCCTTGCAGATTACGATTATAACCAGACGGTTTTAGACGCAGTTCTATATCATCATGAACATTATGATGGCACCGGTTATCCACATAATCTAGTAGGAAAACAGATTCCATTAGTTGGAAGGATCATGCATGTATGTGATATTTTCGGAGCATTGATCTCAAACAGGGATTATAGAGAGGGATTTGATGTTGAGACTGCACTTGATATCATGATCGATGAAGTAAAGAATTTTGATATGAAAGTATTTTTAGCATTCCAGAGAGTCGCATTTTCAGACGGAGTTATGGAAACTGTGATGGAAAAAGGCAATCTGGATGAATTATTTGAGGAGGAACAAGAATGATTACACAGGCACCAAGAGGAACAAAAGACTGGTTTGGAAAAGATATGGACCAGCGCACATATTTAGAGAATATTTTCAAAGATTTATGCGCATCCTATAATATTCACGAGATCATCACACCAGTATTTGAGCATACAGAGCTTTTTCAGAGAGGTGTTGGAGAAACAACAGACGTTGTCCAGAAAGAGATGTATACATTTGAAGATAAAGGACACAGAAGCATTTCATTAAAACCAGAAGGAACAGCAGGAGCGATCCGTGCATATTTACAGAATGGTCTGGCAAATGAGCCACAGCCGATCAAGATGTTCTATATCACACCAGCATTCCGCTATGAAAAACCACAGAGTGGAAGATTAAGACAGCACCACCAGTTCGGAGTTGAATTTGTCGGAGCGGAAAGTCCATTAGCAGAAGTAGAGCTGATCACATTAGTATCCACTTTTATTAAGAAAATTGGGTTAAAAGATGCAAAATTACACATCAACAGCATTGGATGTGAAAATTGTAGAAAAGAATACAACAAAGCATTATTAGCATATTTAAAAGAACATGAAGAACATTTATGTCCTACATGCAGAGAACGTATGGAAAAGAATCCATTACGTGTCATTGACTGTAAAGTTCCAGAATGCAAAGAAATCGTCAAAGATGCACCAAGAACGATCGACTATTTAGATGATGAATGTAAAGCACATTTTGAAGAATTAAAGAGTCTGTTAGATGCATTAAATATTCCATATGAAGTTGATACAGAAATCGTTCGTGGATTAGACTACTATACAAAGACCGTATTCGAATTTGTAAATGAAGATGGATTTACTTTATGTGGTGGTGGACGTTACGACAATCTTGTTCATGAGATCGATGGAAAAGTTTCTATGCCATCTGTTGGATTTGGTATGGGTGTAGAGAGAATCCTTTATTTTTTAGAAGAAGAGAAAGTAGATCTTCCATGCACAAGAGATATTGACCTTTATGTAGGAATTCTTGGACAGGAAGCAAAAGCAAAAGCTTACCAGATCGTTGTAGATCTTCGTGATCAGGGATTTGTCGTAGAAACAGATTATCTTGGAAGAAGCGTAAAAGCACAGATGAAATATGCAAATAAGCTGAATGCCAAGAATACGATCATCATTGGTGATGACGAATTAGCGAAGAATGAAGGAAATGTCAAAAATATGGAAACAAGAGAAGTTACGACCATTTCGCTTGATAAGATCGCAGATTGTTTAAAATAAAATCATGCTTTCTTATACTAGTTCGTGACATTTTTGACAAAATCATATATAATGAGTAATAATTACAAGAAAGGAGGTAACATGCATGAGTGAATATGCGATCGTGGCACCAGAAGATTTCGACCAAAGCGTATTTCGCCTGATTGGTAAGGAATGGATGCTTGTTACTGCAAAGAATCAGGAAGGAAAAGTTAACACAATGACTGCCTCATGGGGTGGTTTAGGTGTTATGTGGGGTAAGAATGTCGCTGTGACAGTCTTAAGACCACAAAGATATACAAAAGAATTCATTGACCAGTCAGAATCATTTACATTATCTTTCTATGATGATACTTTTAAGAAGGATTTAAGCTATCTTGGAAGTGTATCTGGAAGAGATGAAGACAAGATCGCGAAGACACGTCTGACACCAACAGATGCGAATGGAATTCCATTTTTTGAGGAAGCAAAGATCGTACTGATCTGTAAGAAGTTATATTCTCAGCCAATGGATCCAGAAGGATTTGTTGATAAATCTTTAGATGAACAGTGGTATCCAGAGAAGGATTATCACGTACTTTACGCTGCAGAGATCGAACAGATCCTTGTAAGAAAAGATTCATAAAAGAATATATAAGGCAGAACCGAAGATACGGGCTCTGCCTTTCGTACAAAGTGAAAAGGATGAAGGAGGAAATATCATGGCAGAATCAATGTCAGGTTTAGCCAGATCCCACCGATGTACAGAGGTAAGCAACAAACTTATCGGAACAGAAGTCACTGTCATGGGATGGGTACAGAAACGAAGAAATTTAGGAAGTCTTATATTTGTGGACTTAAGAGACCGCTCAGGAATTTTACAGTTAGTTTTTGATCAGGAAGTATTATCTGAGGAAGACTATAATAAGGCAAACTCTTTAAGAAGTGAGTATGTCGTTGCAGCAGTAGGTACTGTAGAGAAGAGAAGTGCAGCGATCAATGAGAACTTGAAGACAGGAGATATCGAGATTAAGGTACATACATTACGTATCTTATCAGAATCAGAAACTCCTCCATTTCCAATTGACGAGAATCAGACAGTCAAAGATGAACTTCGTTTAAAATACCGTTATCTTGATCTTCGAAGACCAAATCTTCAGAGAAACTTACGCATTCGTAATGATGTAACAAGAATGGTACGTAACTTCTTAGGGGATGAAGGATTCTTAGAGATCGAGACACCAGTTTTAGGAAAGAGTACACCAGAAGGAGCAAGAGATTATCTTGTACCAAGCCGTGTACATCCAGGAGAATTTTACGGACTTCCACAGTCACCACAGCTGTTTAAACAGCTTTTAATGTGCTCTGGATTCGACCGTTACTATCAGATCGCAAAATGTTTCCGTGACGAAGATCTACGTGCAGACCGCCAGCCAGAGTTTACACAGATCGATATGGAACTTTCATTTGTTGATGTCGATGATGTGATCGATGTAAATGAACGTCTGTTAAAGAAGATCTTCAAAGAAGTATTAGATATTGATGTACAGCTTCCTATGCTTCGCATGACTTATAAAGAAGCAATGGACCGTTTCGGATCTGATAAACCAGATATGCGTTTTGGAATGGAACTTACGAATGTATCCGATACAGTTGCCGGATGCGACTTTATGGTATTTAAAGGAGCATTAGAGAATGGTGGATCTGTAAGAGGATTAAACGCTAAAGGTTTAGGAGATCTTGGACGTAAGAAGATCGATGGATTCGTTGACTACGCCAAAGACTTCGGAGCGAAAGGTCTTGCATATATTCAGTTAAAGAGCGATGGAACAGTGAAATCATCTTTCGCTAAATTTATGAAAGAAGAAGAGATGGATGCACTGATCAAAGCAATGGATGGACAGGCAGGAGACTTATTACTATTTGCCGCAGACAAAGACAAAGTTGTCTTTGATGTACTTGGTAACTTAAGACTTCACATTGCGAAACAGTACGATATGATCGACAAATCCCAGTATAAGTTCTTATGGGTTACAGAATTCCCATTACTTGAGTGGAGCGATGAACAGAATCGTTACACAGCAATGCATCACCCATTTACAATGCCATTTGAAGAAGATCTTGAATTCATTGATGAAAGACCAGGAGATGTCCGTGCGAAAGCATACGATATCGTATTAAATGGTACAGAACTTGGTGGTGGATCAATCCGTATCCATCAGGATGATATTCAGGAGAAGATGTTTGAAGCTCTTGGATTTACAAAAGAAGATGCTTACAACCGTTTTGGATTCTTATTAGATGCATTCAAATTTGGAGTACCACCACATGCTGGTTTAGCTTATGGTCTTGACCGTCTTGTTATGTGGTTAACAGGAGAAGACAGCATTCGTGATGTCATCGCCTTCCCGAAAGTAAAAGATGCTTCCTGCCTGATGACACAGGCTCCAGGACCGGTTGATACATTACAGCTAGAAGAACTTGGAATTGAACTTTCAACACCAGAGGAGGAATAATCAGATGGAGAAAATGTTATTTAGCGGTGTTCAGTCTAACTCTGAAGTTGCACTGATCGCAATCAAAGGAATCAAAAACCAGCCAGGAATCGCAGCAAAAGTTTTTGGTGCCATTGCAGAAGAAAAAATCAACGTGGAACTGATCCTTCAGTCCATCGGACGTGGAGAGAATAAAGATATTTCTTTCGTTGTAGCACAGGATGAAGCAGATCATGCCGTTGAAACATTAAAGAAAGCATTTGATGAAGCAGATTACGAAGATATCATCAGTGATAAAGAAGTCGGAATCGTATCTATCGTCGGAGCTGGAATGATGTCTAACAGCGGAGCAGCTTCTAAGATGTTTGAAGCACTGTATAATCGTGGAATCAACATTCACTTAATCTACACATCAGAGATCAAGATCACTGTTCTGATCAAAGAGAGTCGTGTAGAACGTGCAGTAGAAGCATTAAAAGAACAGTTCCAGGAATAATCAGATAGATCAAGTGATCGAATGATCATAAGAATAAGACACAACATACGAGACACAATATTATTTTACATAAATATATAAAGGAGAAAACAATGTTTGATTTTAGCGAAGTAAAGAACTACGATCCAGAATTAGCAGAAGCAATGGAAAACGAATTAACAAGACAGAGAACAAATCTTGAGTTGATCGCATCAGAGAACCTTGTTTCCAAAGCTGTTATGGCTGCAATGGGAAGTCATTTAACAAATAAATATGCAGAAGGATATCCAGGAAAACGTTACTATGGTGGATGCCAGTATGTAGATGTGGTAGAAGATCTTGCAAGAGAACGTGCCAAAGAATTATTTGGATGCGAATATGTAAATGTACAGCCACACTCTGGAGCACAGGCAAACATGGCAGTATTCTTCGCAGTATTGAATGTCGGAGATACATACATGGGAATGAGCTTAGACCACGGTGGACATTTAACACACGGAAGCCCAGTCAACATGTCTGGTAAGAACTATCACTGCGTACCATACGGAGTTAATGATGAAGGATTCATCGATTATGATGAAGTAGAAAGAATCGCATTAGAATGCAAACCAAAGATGATCATTGCTGGTGCAAGTGCATACGCAAGAGCGATCGACTTCAAACGTTTCCGTGAGATCGCTGACAAAGTTGGGGCAGTTTTAATGGTAGATATGGCTCATATCGCAGGATTAGTAGCTGCAGGATTACATCAGAGTCCAATCCCTTATGCTCATGTAACAACAACAACAACACATAAGACATTAAGAGGACCTCGTGGTGGAATGATCATGTGCAGCAATGAAGTGAACGAAAAATACAACTTCAACAAAGCAATCTTCCCAGGAATCCAGGGTGGACCATTAATGCATGTGATCGCTGGTAAAGCTGTAGCATTCAAAGAAGCATTAGACCCATCATTCAAAGAATATATGACACAGGTTGTGAAGAATGCAGATACTCTTGCAAATGCACTGATCGAAGAAGGATTCGATATCGTATCTGGAGGAACAGACAACCACTTAATGTTAGTAGATCTTAAGAAATATGATCTGACAGGAAAAGAAGCTGAAAAAGTACTGGATTCTGTACATATCACATGTAATAAGAATACTGTACCAAACGATCCAAAATCTCCATTCGTAACATCAGGACTTCGTCTTGGAACACCAGCTGTTACAACTCGTGGACTGAAAGAAGACGATATGAAAGTGATCGCAAAAGCTATTCGTCTGACATTATTAGACAAGAAACTTGATGAAGCAAACGAATTAGTATTAGGATTAACAGAAAAATATCCACTCTATGAATAATCCATCACAGAGTCGTATTTGGAGGCAGAAATCAATATGAGGATTACAAAGAAACAAGGGGGAATCATAGGAGGTGCCGTAGCGGTTGTTTTAATAGCAGCCGCTATCGGTGTCCATGCCCATTATCAGAACCGTTGGTATCCGGGGAGTACATTTAACAAGGTTGATGTGTCAGGAATGACATACGAAGAATCAGTGAAGAAAGTAAAGAAATCCATTGATTCTTACAAGTTAAAGATCAAGGGAAGGAATAACGGACAGGAAGTGATTTCCGGTAAGGAGATCGATCTTGCATTTAAGACAGAATCACATGTAAAGGATGCTTACAAAAAGCAGCACAGCCAAAGTGTATTTTCAACGATCTTTGGTGGCAAAAAAAACAAAGTGACAGCAGTTGCATTATCAGAGCAGAAATTAAAGGCCAAATTAAAACAATCCGTTTTGATCAAAGGCAGTGATACATATAAGATCACAAAACCAGTGGATGCAACGATCGTATATTCTGCAGATAAGAAATACGGTGTAATCCAGAAGGAAGATGAAGGAAATTACTTAAACCGTAAAGCATTTTATGACGCAGTAGAGAAATCCATAGAATCTTTAAGTAACACACTGAATCTGACAGATGAAAAGAAGAATCCGGACGTCTATAAAAAGCCTGGTCTGTATCATGATGATGAAGAATTAAAACAGATGCAGACAACCTACAATGAGTATTTATTACATTTCATTCAGTGGGATATGGGCAATAATGTCAAAGAAACATTAGGTCCAGATGCGTTAAAAGACTGCATCAAAGTAAACACAAAGAGACATACTGTAAAATTAGATCAGCCTGCCGTCGAGAAATGGTTAGAAAGCTTTTGCTTAAAATACAAGACACAGGGAATCGCAAGAACATTTAAGACACATTCTGGTAAGAAGATCAAAGTCAGTGGTGGAGACTATGGATGGCGTATCGATTATGACAAAGTTATAGAACAGACAATGAAAGCGTTAAAGAAAGCACCAGATGAATCTGCGATCAAAGCTTATGAGAAAGACCCTTCCAAGGAGAATGAACAGGCTTTACTTACAAGCTTAAAACCAGTCTACAGCCACAAAGGATATCGTATGGATTATACGAACAAGCAAAATGACTGGGATACACAAAACTACAGTGAAGTTGACCTGTCAGCACAGGAAGTTTTCGTCTACAAGAAAGGAAAACTTGTATTCAGCACAACCTGTATCACTGGAAAAGCAACACCAGATCGTATCACAAGAACCGGTGTTTATGACATCAAAGAGAAGAAACTTACAAAGACATTAACAGGTGCGGATTACAGTGTTCCAACAAGATACTGGACAAGGATCATGTGGACAGGAACAGGATATCATTACAGCAGCAGAGGAGACTGGGGAAGCTGGTCACCAACGTATTATAAGACGAATGGATCTCATGGATGTGTTAACTTAACATTATCAGATGCAAGATCTGTATATAACCTGACGAAGATCGGAGATCCTGTATTTATTCATTATTAAAAGAAAGAAAAAGAGGTTTCAATCAATGAGAAATCAATATGAAAAACAGGAAAAAGTATTATGGTATGCACAGATCATGATCTTTCTAGGTGCTTTGGCAACCTGGTTTAATCATATGGATATGCATACATTTTATACGATCAATATCATTTTATCAGTGATCTCGATCATTTCTCTGACGCTGGATCGCTTTTACTTTAGTGAGAAGATCGGGCAGAAAGTGCATAATTCTTATTCTGTTGCATATGGATTACTAGTGATCTTTACGTTACTACTGGTAATTTTGTATGCGGGGATATTAAAGATCGATCTGATCATGCAAGAAGGGACAAAGATGATCTGGGCATTAACACCAGCATTGAGTCTTCTTTGGAAGACGAAATTCATCGCCTTCCGTGAATGGGATCAGCGTTAGAAGAAAGAGTTTGTTGCTGAAGAACAGATTTATAAAAGGCTCTTGGCGTTATGCCGAGGGTCTTTTTAAACATTTCAGAGAAATAACTGCTGCCAGAGAAACCATACATCTTAGCGATATCTGTTATCTTTTTCTCATGTTTGATGATCTCAGACAAGCTCATATGAATACGAAGTTGATTCAGATAATCCACAGGACTTAGATGAACATTTCTTTGAAAGAGTCGGCAGCATTCACTATTGCTTAGATGGCAGTAAGAAGCAATATCAGCGAGTGTATGCTTTTGGTCGATCGTTTTAGTAAGATATATCATCACATCTTTCATACGTTCCAAATCTCTGGATTCTTTTAAGGACAGTTCTTTGGAGAGATTCACATTATGAAAGATATAATAAAAGATCTCGTTTACAAAATGGTTGATCTTCAATTCATAACCATCAACAGGACGGTCACAGATATCATTCATTTTGCGGATCATTTCAAGGATATATTTCTGCCAAGGGACTTTTGGAACGAACGTTAAAAATCCAAAGGAAGGATGATTGACCAGAGGTTTGATATATTTTTGATATAAAGGATTATCTTCTGTCTGAAAAAGAACAGAAGGGCAGATCCGGTAGATAACAAAGCGGCAGTCATAAGACTGATATGCACAAGCGGAATGAATCTCCCCAGTGTTTAAAAAGAAACCTTCTCCAGAAGAAACCAGAAAAGCCTTCTGCCGGACACGAAATTCCATCATGCCAGAGAGAACATATATAAACTCAAATTCATCATCCCAATGAGGAAATAAAACCCGAGCAGGCATCTGTCGGATATCCAATACCTTGCGTTCAAATGAAACGGTTTTAGAAAGCGGAAGCAGTGGAAAATAAGTGATAGATGAATTGTAAATATCATAATTCATAGAAAAACCTCATAATATCAATATTGTTATAAAAAATGTCGAATTGTGTCATAATATAATTTGATTTTACTATGATTGTTATAAAAATTCAAGAATAGAAAAGGCATTTTCACTGGAATGGCGATAAAATATCCAGTGAAAATGCCTGATAAAATGTCTGTGTTCTGTGATATTTGATAGAAAGAGCGAGTGCCTTAATAACCTAGAGATTCACCAACAAGGATCACTTTGACACGATCTTTCATCATTGCACTCTGACGTCTTGTCACAACGATCTGACTGCAGATGCAGGTATCTCCATAACAGTCACCACAACGTCCAGTCATAGAACAAGGAGTTTTCAGTCCGAGACGAAGGGTGTTTGGAGGGCTGGCAAAATTACGAACTCTCTTAATACCATCTTCCACATCATTGACAACTTTGTTCATACCAACGATCATGATCACATGTTTAGGACCATAACTTAAGCACGCAACACGGTTACCAGTTCCATCGATATTGATCAGCTCTCCGTCTAAGGTGATTGCATTAGAGCTCATCAGGAAATAATCAGATAAGACAGCCTTAGAAAAGATCTCACGCTGCTCATCAAAATTCTTTGCAACAGAACGATCGATCAGATGATAGTTTCCTTCCTTTAAGGCATCCATCAGCCCAATCTCAGAAACACTCATAGAACCACCCCAAGAAACAGAAGAACCCTCTTTGATATAACTAAGAGCCTGTTTTAGGGCGTCTTCCTTGGTTGCACAGAAAACACCATGCATATTTCTTTTTTCAAGTCCCTTGATAATTGTCTGTGCACGAAGTTTGGTTGCTTCATTTAAAAACATACTCATCATCCTTTCAGTATAAATTTTATGTGGAATCATGATTCTACAGATATGAATTCCACAAGAACTAGATTTAATTATATCATGTTTTCAATGGTTATGTTATAATATATCGTAAAACTTTTAGAAAGAGGTAATTTTTTGAAAGCACTATTTATCACAGAGAAACCAAGTGTCGCAAGAGAATTCGCAGCGGCACTGAATATAAATGCAAAAAACAGAGACGGATACATGGAAGGAGACAAGGCAGTCATCACATGGTGCGTCGGACATTTAGTTACCATGTCTTATCCAGACCAGTATGACCCTGCACTGAAGAAATGGGACTTAGAAACCATTCCATTTATTCCAGATATATTTAAATATGAAACGATCCCAGGAGTACAAAAACAGTTTGATATCGTATCTTCACTCCTTAATCGAGAAGACATTGATACGATCTACGTCTGCACTGACTCCGGACGAGAGGGAGAATACATCTACCGTCTGGTAGACCAGCAGGCCAATGTCAGCAAAGACAAGAAGAAAAAACGTGTCTGGATTGATTCCCAGACAAAAGAAGAAGTGATCCGCGGGGTAAAAGAAGCGAAAGACTTAAGTGAATACGACAACCTAGCAGCCGCCGCATACCTGCGAGCCAAAGAAGACTATCTGATGGGAATCAACTTCTCCAGAGTCCTGACACTCAAATATGGCTGGACACTCGGTAACTATTTAAATCAGAAACGAAGCTTAGTGGTAGCAGTCGGACGAGTGATGACTTGCGTTCTCGGAATGATCGTCAAGAGAGAACGAGAGATCCGTACTTTTGTGCCAACACCGTTTTACAGAATCTTAGGACACTTTGACTGCCAGGGATTTGAAGTGGAAGCCGAATGGAAAGCAGTGAAAGGATCAAAGTACTTTGAGTCCAAGAAATTATATAAGGATAACGGATTTCTGGACAAGAACGATGCACAGGAATTCATCAAATATTTAGAAGATGGAAGCAACAATGAGACGATCGTAGTATCCTCATCCAAACGACAGGAAAAGAAGAATCCACCGTTATTATATAATCTGGCAGAACTTCAGAATGAATGTTCCAAACGATTCAAGCTAAGTCCAGATGAGACATTAAAAGTGGTCCAGGACCTATATGAAAAGAAACTGGTTACATATCCAAGAACCGATGCCAGAGTCTTATCCAGTGCGGTCGCCAAAGAGATTTATAAAAATATCGGAGGATTAAACAACTACACTCCATTATCAGGATTTGCAAATGAGATCATGCAGGGCAAGAAGTATCAGGGAATCATCAAGTCGAAATACGTAGATGACAAGAAGATCACCGACCACTATGCGATCATTCCAACCGGACAGGCAGTAGGCAGTTTATCAAGGATCTCAGAGATGGGACAGAAAGTCTACGATGTGATCGCCAGAAGATTCCTAAGTATTTTTATGCCGCCAGCTGTGTACTTAAAGATCAAATTAGAGACACAGACCAAAGGCGAAGCATTCTTTGCAAACTTTAAGATGTTAAAAGACCCAGGATACTTAAAAGTCACAGGAATGGGCGGACAGAAGAAAGAAGCCCAATTAACAGAAGAACAGATCCATGCGATCTCATCTTTGAAGAAAGGTATGCCTCTTCCAGTGAAAGACTATACGATCAAAGATGGAACGACATCCGCACCAAAACGATACAATTCAGGTTCCCTGATCCTTGCGATGGAAAATGCAGGACAGCTGATCGAAGATGAAGATTTAAGAGAACAGATCAAAGGAAGCGGGATCGGAACGAGTGCGACAAGAGCAGAGATCGTAAAGAAATTAGTGTCCAATAAATACATTGCATTAAATAAAAAGACACAGATCGTAACACCGACTTTAACCGGAGAGATGATCGTCAATGTTGTCAGTGCATCCATTGGATCACTCTTAAACCCAACCTTAACCGCAAGCTGGGAAAAAGGTCTTACTTATGTGGCGGAAGGAAGTGTCACAGAAGAAGAGTATATGCAGAAGTTAGACAAGTTTGTCACCCAGAAGACAAATATTGTCAAGCAAAATAACTTCCAGTATCAGCTCAGACAATCCTTTGATCAGATCGCACCATATTATCAGAAGAAAAAATAAAATAACATTCATAAAAACACCTTCCATCACATATATTTGGATTATACCAAAATGGGGAGGTGTTTTTAAATTTATGAAAGAGGAAGAAATCTTAGGAATCCTTCCATTACATATCAGAACGATCATAAAGCAGGCAGGCATCAACTGGGACGAACTTCAAGAAATCCGCCTGCGTATTCAAAAGCCAGTCATTTTAAAATACAACGCAAAAACCTGCTATCTATCCGAACAGGGAAAGATCACAACAAGAAAAGAACAATTACATATCGTAACCTCACAAGAGATCAGACAAGCCATGGAATATATCAGCAGCTATTCGATGTATGCTTATATCGAACAGTTAAAACAAGGATTTTTAACGATCCGAGGCGGACACCGAGTTGGTATCTGCGGAACCGTTGTCATGGATCATGACAAAGTCAAAACAATCCGACATATTTCCGGGTTAAATATCCGAGTCGCACATGAAGTGAAAGGATGTGCGGACATCTTATATTCACGCTGCACCAGAATGGGAAAACTCATTCCAACGCTGATTATATCACCACCCGGCTGTGGAAAAACCACTCTGCTTCGGGATATGATCCGAAAAATCTCTGATGAAGGACAGACCGTCGGAGTTATCGATGAACGAAGTGAGATCGGAGCATGCTACCAAGGCGTTGCCCAAAATGATCTCGGGATTCAGACAGATGTCATGGATGCATGTGAAAAAGGACAGGGCATGAATATGCTGATCCGATCCATGGCCCCCGATGTGATCGCTGTGGACGAGATCGGAAGTAAAGAAGATGTGGAAGCCTTATTTTTCTGTGCCTACCGTGGCTGCAGCATTCTGGCAACGGCCCATGGAAAGAACAAAGAATCGTTATCCAAGAATCCCTATATGCGGGAGATCATCAACAAAAAGATGTTTCAGCGCTACGTGATCTTAGAACAGCGAAACCAGCCAGGCTATATCGCACAGATCATGGATGAAAACGGGGTGGTCCTAAATTGATCAAGATATTAGGATCATTGATCGTGATCTTCGCAGGAATCGGATTTGGATTTCACAAAGCCGCAAAAGAACAAAAACGTCTAGAACAGGGAATTGCGATCAAACGAATGTTATACCTTCTGCAAGGAGAGATCCGCTATGGATTTACCCCACTTCCAGAAGCCGTTTTAAAAATATCGACAAAGACAGAGAAGGAATATCAGCCATTTCTAAAAAAGGTGGCAAAGCAGTTAGAGACACACAGTGAAGAATCTTTCGCTAAAATATGGCAACAGACCGCTGATCAGAAATTAAAACAAGTGATCTATGAACCAAAGTTTTATGAAATCTTAAAAAACATGGGTGAAACGATCGGATATCTTGACCAACAGATGCAGGAGAAAACGATCCTGCTGACAATCGAACAACTTGATGACCAGATCTTCCTTATGAAAGATCAAGTAGTAAAGAACTGCAAGATGTACCGAAGCCTCGGTATATCACTAAGCGTTCTGATCGTGATCATCTTACTATAAAGCAACTACCAGACATTTTTATGACAAGGAGGGGTTATGAGTGTCAATATCATTTTTCGGATCGCAGCCGTTGGAATTCTTGTAACGATCCTTGTGCAGGTCTTAAAACATTCCGGAAGAGACGAACAGGCATTTTTGATCACACTTGCCGGATTGATCCTTGTCCTTGGCTGGGTGATCCCGTATATCTATGATCTGTTTGAAAGCGTCCAGACACTTTTTACGATATCCTAGAGATTGGAGGCGGATACTAAGATGATAAAAGTCGCAGTCTTTGGAATCGTTGCAAGTCTGATCGCCATGAAGATCAAAACGATCCGTCCAGAGATCGCAGTCGTGATCGCAGTGATCTCAAGCATTCTTCTAGCAATGTATGGACTAAAACAAATGGAGGAAATACTAACCGTGTTTGAGATGATCCGGTCCTATTCAAAAATCCCACAAAGCTACTTCCAGATCCTTTTAAAACTGATCGGTATCTCCTTCATCTGCGAGTTCGCATCCAACATCTGCAAAGATGCAGGACAGGCATCGATTGCAAAGCAGATTGAGTTTGCAGGAAAATTAGCGATCCTGATCGTTGGACTTCCAGTCTTTGAATCGCTGCTTGGAACGATCCAGAAACTATTAGGAAATGGCACATGAAACAAAGAATATTCCTGCTAACCTTGCTGTTTTTACTGATCCTTACAAGAACAAATGATATCTCGGCCAAAGAAACAAAACTAAACGAAGATATGTTTACCAATGTGGAAAACACCTTAAAAGACAAAGAGATCGATCTATCTTATACACAATTAGTAAAACAGCTGATCCACGGAAATGTAAAAGGTGTTCTGCATACGATCAAAGCCAAAATGAAAGAGGTCTTTTTAAACCGTATGTTGATCCAAAAAGACCTGATCAGAGAAATCCTGCTGATCGCATTTACCGCAGCCATTTTTAAAAATCTGTCCGATTCCTTTTTTCAGCAAAGCACAGCCAATAGTGCATTTTATATTACTTATGTGATCCTATGCGGTGTCATGGTACATTCCTTTTTTTATTTAAACAAAACAGTGACGCAGCTTGTTACCTTAATGGCAGATTATATGAAAGGAATGATCATGGCATATTCACTGGCTGTTGTCTCAACTTCCGGGATCACGACATCAACGACAGTTTATGAATTTTATCTTCTGCTGATCTATGCAATAACAACCCTTACAAATGTTGTATTACTTCCGATGATCAAGATTTTATTTGTCTTAAAGATCATCAATCATATATCAAAAGAAGAACATTTTTCAAGACTATGTAAAACGCTCGAAGGTGTGATCAAGTTTTTGCTCAAAGGATTCCTAAGTGTATTGTTAGGAGTCCAGCTGATTCAGTCGATGATCCTTCCAGCCGTTGATTCCATGAAAAATACAGTTCTCCAAAAAGGAATGAGTGCCATTCCAGGAATCGGAAGTGGTTTAAATTCAGCAATGACCATGGTCATCGGTTCGGCAGTTGTGATCAAAAACAGTATCGGAGCCGTTGGGATCCTTGTACTGATCGTGATCATCGTCCCACCAGTCATAGAGATCACAGCAGTTGTTCTTACCTATCTGCTGGCAGGGATCATGATCCAGCCCATATCCGACAAAAGGATCACCGGAGCGATGGATGCAGTCATTCAAAGTGGGAAATTAATGCTTTCGATGATCTTTACGATGGCACTATTATTTATCCTGTCCGTGGCATTGATTGCATTCTCAACCAACGTTAATTATTATGCGGGGTAAGGATTATGGATTATCTGAAAATGATCATATTTTTTCTGATCTTAACGACACTGATCGATCAGCTCTGCGACAAAAGCATCTACCGGCCATATCTTCGGTTAATGACAGGATTTATGCTCATCTCCCTGATGATGCAGCCAATATCCTATTATTTATCTAACGAAGATATCTTGACACAGGCAATCTCAACCGCAGTCAAAGGAGAAAATAACCCTGCATTTTTAGATGGTGCAAAAGAAGAAAAACAAAATCAAATCAAAGAACAGATCACAACGTTATTTTCACAGTACGATCTCAAAGTATTAGATGTTGATCCAAAGGTAAATGAAAAAGGAACCATCGAGAAGATCGACATCAAAACAGACAAGCTTCGTCATACAAAGAAACTAAAAACCGCAATTTCAAACTTCTATAATATGAAGGAATCTAATATAAATATAAGTGAGTAGAAGAAATATGATAGAGAGGGAAAAACTACAACATCTGATTGAAAATATCGGCATTCCAAAACTTTGCCTGATCTTACTTCTTGGCATCAGCCTGATCATCGTAAGCATCCCATCCGGGAAGACAAAGAAGAACACACAAAGTAGTGAAACCACAGCAAAAGAAGATTCTACCGATCTCTATGTGAAAAAGCAGGAGAGGCGATTGGTCAATGCATTAAAACATGTAGAAGGAGTCGGAAAAGTAAAAGTGATGATCACCGTTAATTCATCCAAAGAAGCCGTCGTAAATAAAGACAGTCCCTACGAACAAAGCAGCAGTGAAAAAGAAAAAACGGTCAAAGAAGATGAACAGACTGTCTTAGTCGAAGAAGATGGAAAGAAAGTCCCATATGTGATCAAAGAAGTAGAACCAGTCGTTGAAGGAGTGGTCGTTGTCGCCCAGGGCGGTGGGAATGATATTATCAAGAATCAGATCGTTGAAGCAGTTTCTGTGTTATTTCATATTTCATCTTATAAAGTGAAAGTCTTAAAAATGGAGGATTCCTAAACATGAAAAAAGTATTTCAGAAAAATCAGATGATCATCATGACCTTAGCGGTTGTGATTGCTGTTGCAGGGTATGTAAATTATAGTCAGAAATACGATCCGGCTGGGACGAAGAATAGTAAGACGAAGACAGTTTCAAAGAACGTGGCAAAAGAAAGTGCGGCAGCAGTAACCGATGATGTGACTGATGTTGGGGAAGCGGTGCTTACAAATGCACAGGTTAGTAATTATGTGGCGAAAGCGAAATTAGAGAGGGAGCAGACACATAGCAAGGCGAAGGATACACTGGAGGAGATTATTAAGGATCAGACAGTGAAAGATAGTGTGAAACAGGATGCAGTGGATAAACTGGCAATGTTGTCAGAACAGATGGAGATGGAAACTGCGGCTGAGAATCTGCTGGGGGCTAAGGGATTTTTGAATAGTATTGTTACGATTACGAATGGGAAGGTGGATGTGTTGGTGAATAAGAAGGATCTGTCTAAGGTTGAGAGGAGTCAAATTGAGGATATTGTTGTTAGGAAGGTGGGGTGCCAGTTGGGGGATGTGGTGATTAGTTCGATTAAGACGGAGGAGTAGGGTAGAAAGGAAAATAGAAAAGGATTTAGAATCTCTCTGGGTTGTATTCTTATATGTGAGAATATGATTCAGGGAGATTTTGTATTTCTTTATAAAATTGGGGTGTCAAAAGTATCATTTTAATATTTGATTTTGTTTGTACCTCGAAAATTTAACACGAATTGGTGAAAAATATGATTTTTGAATCTATCATTTATTGATAAAGTCTTTGTTGGATGCCCATTTCGGTCTCTACATTACGGATATTATATTTTTTGAACATGGACCACTTGTCCGGGACGATTTCTTGTACGCTGTCCATTGGTCTTTATGGGAGTACAGGGCTGGCAGAAGTACTTGATGAGGTCTTTTTCTTCTGAGAGCTTTTGCTTTTCCAAACCGAGAACAGCGCCGACACCTTCCAAGGAGAGTGGGAGTCCCATTGTGGCAGCCCAAATCATAGAGCAACGCCAGCTTTCTGGTTCTAGATATTCTCCGTTCGGATATCCTAAGAAACGAGAAAGACAGATGCGTTCAAAGGCTGTATTGAATGCCCACTTGATGACGGATTCATCTTCCAAGGCAAGAAGGACTTATTTTGGAATCTGCTCTCCACAGGCAAGGTCAATCACTTGTACGGGCTGGTTGTCTGCGCTATAGGCAAAGAGTAAGATTTCGAAATTGAGAGACTCCACATAACGATAGACGCCTGTTTTCTGAAGAGGCACATCACTGTATGTCTCAATATCAATGCTAAGTATTTTCACGAGATTGTCCTTTCTACAAAACAGGCAGCAGAGAAATCCCTGCCGCCTGCCGTGTTACTGTTTATCTTTATTGGATTTGTATTTATTGATGTCACGGCGGATGTGGTATACCGCATAGCGGATAAGATAGAGAATGATTTTCCCTACGTTATAAATGATGAAGCCATATACCGCTACAAAAAAGGTGTATGCGATGACGTTAGCAATAAATAGATTTAAGATTTCTGCAAATTCATTCATAGATTGTCTCCTTTTGTCGAAAGATGTGCTGGCGGAAGTAAGACCACTGCCAGCAGGTTGATAGATTATTTAAAGTCATTACTTAAAGTTCTTCATGCGTTTTTCATGGTATTCGAGATCACGCTTGTCCTTTTCCTGTTCACGCTTTTCACGTTTGTGGTCATTGATGATACTCTGAATCATAGAGATTGCAGTAGTAAGTCCAACACACGCGAAGCAGCCGATACAGATGTTTACAAGGATTGTACTAATCATAATTGTCTCCATAGTTTGTCACCTCCGTTAGTCAAGAAAATCATCATCGTCATCAGTTGCAAAGTCAGATTCGGCAGAAGCCTTACCACCAAGAGGCTCGCCATCACGAATCTTCTGCAGATTGTTAAGGCCGCAGGCGATGCCCTTATTACCAGAGCTGTTGAAAGCGTAGAAGCTGATACTGGCACGACCGTAGACTCCAGAGTAAACCTCAGAGCGAGTGAGGATAGGATTGCGGTCTGCATCTACGATGCCAGGAGCAGAGGTCGCATTAGCATTCACAAAGTAGCTGCCAGCGTAAGCAGGGTTGTCCGGTCTTTCAAGATCTCCGTCACGAAGAGGAGTCTTAAGTACGGAAAGAGCTGGTACAGACTTGCCGTTGCCCTTGAACTTGGATTCACCTTCACGATATGCAGCCTCGATAGCAGCTTCAATCTTTGCGACAGTCTTTGTGTCGGATTTCGGGATGATCAGGCTGACACTATACTTCGGAGTGCCACCGTTGATGGACTTCGGTTCCCAGACGTTGGCGTAGCTCCAGCGTGTGTTAGGACCAGTGATAACCTTCATGGGATTTGTCATTTTTACATTTTTACTCATTGTCATATTCCTCCATAAAATCATTTTTTGCTGTGTTCATTGCCGGGAGTTTATCACTTTCTGGCACAAGAGTAGGTTTGCCTTGTGGCTTTTCGATATAGGCTGCAAGGAGCTCTTCGAAGCGAGACTTACCGAGTAGCTTTTGCATGGCCGTGATACCAAGCAACTTCTTTTCGTAAGGGTCAAAACCAACAGCTTCGACAGCTTTCGACACAGCGTCTTCGCTGGTATATTTGCGGTTGGAGCGACCCTCGACCAGCTTCCAGCCAGTCCATTCTTTACCGCTGATTGCCTGTTGGAGTGCATACTCCTTGATGTCATTGACCCAAGAGACCAGTTCGTCGACACGGGAGAGGATGACTTCAATTTCTGAATCCTCCAACAGTGGCGGCAATTTGAAATCGTGCTGTGCGAGTAGAAGATTGGCTTCAGCTCTGGCTCGGCATTCATGCTTTGCCTTACAGAATCCGCACCATTCACCACACAGGAAATTTCCATCACCGACAAAGGCAAGGTCTACGGTAGGCTTCAGAACTTCATTAGCCCACAGATAGAGATCATCTTTGCTGACATCATAGGTGGAAACATTCTGGTGTCTGGGCTGATAGATGGTCATGCTGACCGTATCAATGTCGTAAATATCATCGAAGAGTTCCAGTGCGCCAAGGGCATAGCACTTCATCTGCGGATTGTCTTCAGCGGATACGAGGATTCCAAGACCATGTTTGTAGTCAATTACGTGCATAGTTCCATCGCTGATGAGAATAGCATCCGAGGTTCCGAAGCCCTGTTCCACCCAGCGGGAGAAGTCCACTCGCTGTTCAATCAGAACAACTGGGTCGGAGCAGGTCTGTTTGGCCTCTTCCAAAAGCTCCATGATGAAGCAGGCATACCCGGTAGCACAGTCCTCCATTTCAGCGTTATACCAGTCGAGATTCTTGGTAGGATCTGTAGCTTTCATGCCGAGTGCTTTGCGGAGCTTGTACTTACAAAGAGAGTGGGCGTCGGTACCTTCTGCAGCATAGTTGCTGCCTTTATCCTCATAGGTTTCGCAGAGCCTTGCTGATGGTGGGCAGTGGAGCCAGCGGTCAGACGAGGATGCTGAGAGGATTGCATGTCCTTTAGGTGGCATATTAGAGCACCTCCGCTTCCCTGAGCAGGGCTTCATAATGTTTCGGGTCTACGAGTGACAACTTGCTTGCACCGTACT